>Ga0172375_10002334_pt1 | contig 29697 bp, 42 predicted proteins | sample LakKiv1m_FD_114537 | JGI IMG/M metagenome (GOLD analysis project Ga0172375, IMG submission 114537) | Freshwater microbial communities from Kabuno Bay, South-Kivu, Congo - kab_092012_11.1m | ecosystem: Environmental > Aquatic > Freshwater > Lake | place: Democratic Republic of the Congo... | reverse complement strand
ATATATCGTATTGCCAATTTTTTTATCAACCACTTTCATAACTTTCATAAAATCATTAGGAACCCGAAGTTTAAAAAGCTGTCGAAATGTATCTAAAATAGATGACGTTTACTTTACAGCTCTGAATTAAGTTAAGTTTATAAACCCAAAAAAGTTTACAAATTTACCGATTGAACCACTTCGTTAACAGATATGTTCTATGAGGTTGACGTGGAAAGTGGGAGGTATTAAAATGGAACTAAAAGAAGAATTAGAAAAGTCATTAGTAGAATTAAGAAAAGGAGAAAAAAAGAAATTTAATCAAACATTAGATTTAATTGTAAATTTACAAAAAATTGATTTAAAAAAAACACAATTAAATTTATTCGTTAGTGTTCCTTATAAAATAAAGGAAAAAAAGATATGTGCATTTCTTGAAATAAAAAATAATAATGTAGATAGCATTGTAAAATCCGATTTTAAAAAGTATTCTGATAAAAAGTCAATAAAAAAATTAGCAAGAGATTATGATTTTTTTATAGCACAAGCAAGTGTTATGCCTTTAGTAGCTACAAATTTTGGAAGAGCTTTAGGTCCAACAGGGAAAATGCCTTCTCCTCAGCTAGGAATCCTAATGAATGTTGATGATAAGTCCATTTTAGAATTAAAAGAAAAAATAAATTCAAGTGTTAAGATAAAACCCAAAGAAGCAAGTATAAAGATTGCTATAGGTAAAGAAAGTATGAAAAATGAAGAGTTAATTGAAAATATAATGACTATTTATACTCATTTATTAAAAATTCTCCCAAGAAACAAAGAAAACATAAAAAATATTGAATTAAAATTCACAATGAGTAAACCTCAAAAGATAAAATTGAAATGAACACTAAAACTACACATATTGCTCATGTATCTAAAGAGAAAAAGAATCTTGTTGAAGAATTAACAAGTTTACTTAAAGAAAAGAAAACCTGTTTAATTGTATCTATAAAAAATATTCCAGCTTCACAATTTCAAGAAATAACGAAAAAATTGAGGGGAAAGGCAATAATTAAAGTTCCAAGAAAAAATTTAATTTTCAAAGCTTTAGAATTTTCAGGAGAAGAGAAACTAAAAGAATTAGAATCAAAAATTAAAGATAATATCGCTTTGCTTTTTTCTGATGAAGACTGTTTTAAGATTGCTGCAGAGATAATAAGAAATAAAAGTCCTGCAAGAGCAAATCCTGGACAAGAGGCTCCTGAAGATATAGAAGTTCCTGAAGGACCAACAGATCTTATGCCTGGTCCTGCTATGAGTGAATTAGGGGCTGTTGGAATTAAAATACAGATTGATAAGGGGAAGATAAGTATTAAAGAAACAAAGATAGTTGCAAAGAAAGGTGAGAAAATATCTCGTGCTGTAGCAGATGTTTTAACAAAATTAGACATAAAACCATTTTATATAAGTTTATTACCTGTAGCAGCTTATGATTCAAAAGAAAAGGAAGTATACTTAAATATAGATATAAATATAGAGAAGAACATAAACAATCTGAAAGAGGCATATTCTAAATCCTTACCTTTTGCAGTCGAAATAGGATATACTTGTAAAGATACAATAAGCTTTTTATTACAAAAAGCAGAAAGACAAAGATTAGCTTTAGAAAAATTATCAAATACTCCTCAAACAAATGAGGGAGGAAATTAAAAATGGAAACAATATACGCAGCACTTTTGTTGCACAAACTCGGAAAAGAAGTTAATGAAAACAATTTGAAGGGTGTAATTACAGCTGCAGGCGGACAAGTAGACGAAGCAAAAATTAAGTCTCTTGTTGTAAGCTTAGAAGGAGTTAATATAGATAAGGAATTGGAAAGCGCAAGTTTAGTAACCGCAGCACCAGTTTCAACAGGGGCTCCTAAAGAAGAGAAGAAAGAAAGCAAAGTAGAAGAGAAGAAAGAAGCCGCAGCAGAAGGATTATCAGCTTTATTCGGTTAAGCCGGTTTTTTATTTTGAATGCTGATAATCTTTACACTTTTAGTGAGAACAGGATTTAATTCTTTAAAGGCAAGATTTAAAAAATAAAAGAACATAGAATAGTATGAAAAAAGAAAGTGTAAAAGTTAATTGGATTTTAGCTCTTTTGATGTCCATTTTCTTTGGAACCTTGGGTGTTGATAGGTTTATTATGAAAAAGGTAGGAACAGGATTATTAAAACTGTTCACACTTGGGGGATTAGGTATTTGGTGGCTTATTGATGTAATCTTGATAGCTACAAAATATAAATATAAGAATGTAATATGGGAAGAGTAAAGGAAAATTAGAAAATTAAAACTCTTGAAAAGTAGGAAATATTTATAACTCCTTCTTGAATTTATTAATTTGGTAAAAAAAGATGTGGAGTTTATATCAAGATGATAAATATCTGAAACCTTTAGTATTCTCAAATGGAAAAACCCAAGAAACTGTTGTAAAAGAAGTTTTAGAATCAATAAATCAAGGAGTTAAAATTGTTTTTATACGAGGAGTATGTGGTAGTGGAAAAAGTGCAGTTGCTTTAAATATAGCAAGAGAATTAGGTAAAACTTCAATTGTTGTTCCTGGAAAAGCTCTTCAAAATCAGTATAAACATGATTATGAAGGAAGAAAATATTTAATAAAAAATAATACTTCTGAAAAACCAGAGAAACTTAAAATTAAAGTTATTACAGGAAGAAAAAATCATAAATGCAGATATCTTGAGCAAATAAAAGAGATTAGATTATTAAACCTTGAAAGAGTTAAAAATCTAACTTTAAATGAAGAATACACAAGAAATGAAAGGAATAGAAGAGAAGAAACAAGTGCAGATAATCCAATTATCCCTTGTAAGATAGAGTTAAAAGAAAAAAATTCTAAACTCTTAGATTATTATTTAAAACAAAATAAAAATATTGATAAAAATAGTATAAGAAACACAAAAGATATACGAAGAGCTTCTATAGCTTCTATTTGTCCTTACTGGTCTCCTGTTTTTCCTTCTGATTTTGAAATGAACGGAAAAAATTTTGAAGGAGTAAAAAAAAGATCATATCAGGGGTTAAAGGGAAAAAAGTTTACAATTTATAATAGAAGACCAGGGTGTAGTTTTTATGAACAATTTAATGATTATATTGACTCTGATGTTCTTATATTTAATTCTTTAAAATATAAACTCGAATCTTTTTTAGGCAGAAAACCTGAAACAGAAGTAGAAATCATAGATGAATGCGACGAATTTTTAGATAGTTTTTCAAATGAGAAATCTATAAATTTAGATAGGTTACAAAATTCATTGAATCAGATTTATATAGACCGAAGAGAAATAAAATCTACAATAAAGAAGATATGGCAAGATGTAAATGAAGTAAAGGAAGATACTATAATCCAGCATTTAGTATTCTCAAAACAGCCTGTTAAAATAAAAGAAACTCCGGTTTATAATCTGTTAAAAAATCTTTTAGAAAATGAAGAATTTATTTATGATATTGATGAAGAAAGCTATTTATTAGAGGTTATTGAAACAGCAAAGATGTTTGAAGATTTTTTTGAAGAAAGTTATGTTCTTTTTAACAAAAAAGAAGGAAATTTAATTGTTAACATTGTAACAACAAATCTTGCAAAAAGATTGAATGAATTAGTTACAAATAACAAAAGAGTTGTGATGATGTCTGGAACAATTCATTCTGAAAAGGTTTTAAAAAATATTTTTGGATTGAATAATTTTAAAATAGTAGAAGCTGAAACAGAAAATCAGGGGAGTATTGAAATAAAAAAAACATGTATGGAAAAAGATTGTAAATATGAAAATTTCTTAACTAATAAAATTTCAAGAGAAGAGTATTTAAAAATTTTAGATAAATGTGTTGAGGTCTCTGAAAAACCCACCTTAGTTCATGTAAATTCTTTTTATGATCTTCCTTCAAAAAAAGAAAAAGAAATTTTCAAATTAAAAAATTTAACAACAAGGGAAGAAGTTATAGAAATGCAAGAAAAAGAGCATTCTAATGAAAGTATAAAAAGATTCAAAGAAAAAGAGATAAATATTCTCTTTACAACAAAATGTTCTAGAGGGATTGACTTTCCTGGTGATCAATGTAATAGTATAGTTTTTACAAAATATCCTAATCCAGATATAAAATCTCCGTTCTGGGAAATTCTCAAAAAAACAAACCCTAATGATTATTGGGATTTTTATAAAGATAAAGCAAAAAGAGAATTATTACAAAGGCTTTATAGAGGATTAAGATTCAAAGAAGATCATGTTTATCTTTTATCTCCTGATATAAGAGTTTTAAATTCTTTTGAAAAATAAAATATTAAAAAAACGCCCCCGCCAGGAATCGAACCTGGAAGCCCGAAGGCCCCGCTCTCAAGGCGGGTGCAGTACCATTGTGCCACGGAGGCTTAAATTTTAGAATAAAAGTTAGTTTTAAAATTTATGGGTTAATCTAATTTAAAGTTAAATTACGTTTTGAAATAATTGACTAATTTAGAAAAAAATCCTTTCCTTTTTGATTCTTTACTAGAATCATTATCTTCAATTATTATTTCATGTTCTATTAATGGCTTTTCTTTAATTATTGGAGCTTCTTTTGCCATTTGATTTAAAACTTCTTTTATTGCCTCATCAATTAATGCCCTAGAATAATTTTGATTAATTAAAGCAATTTTTAATGTTTCAATTGGATATCCTTTTTTAATATTTTTTCTAATATATTCAATTACTTTTATTTTAGAGTTAGATTCCATTAAAGAATAAAGAATCTTAGATTTAAAAAATTACCTAATAGACTATAGGCTTTTGCTCTTTTAAAAATTTGGTTGATTCATAAATTCTAGATCTGGATTCAGAATAAATTGTTAATAATTTTTCTCCTTTTTTTACGTTTTCTCCTAAATGTTTATACAAGAATAAACCTGCACTTTTATCAAAGGGAGCTCCAGCAATTCTACCTAAAAAGTTTATTTTTTTATTATCTAAAAGTTTTATTTTTCCTGATTTTTCAGCAAGAATATCTTTTTTATATTTAGAAAGTTTAAGATGGTTTAAATTGCCCTCTTGAGCTTTTATTATTTCTTTAAATTTCTCAAAAGCCTTGCCTGAAACAAGTAACTGCTTTGCTAACTCTTTTCCCTTACTTTTTTTAGATTTATGAGTCATCTCAAAAATCTCTCCTGAAAGATAAATACATTTTTCTTCTAAATCTAAAGGCCTATCTGAAGATTGGGACAAAACTTTTATTATATCCTTCATTTCTAAAACAGGGCCTATCCCATTTCCTATAGGTTGTTCTCCATTTGTTAATATAACTTTTAATATTTTTTTGTAATGTTTTCCTAAAACTTCAAATTTCTTTTTTAATTTTAAAGCTCTCTGTTTGTTAAATTTTGCATTCTCACCATAGGGTATATCAATCAAAATATATTTAGCACCTAATGCAAGTTTCTTGGCCATAATTGAAGCTAGAAGTTGAGATTCTGGATCAATATTCAATCTTTTTTCTATTGTTATAATCTTTTCATCAGCAGGAATTAATTCTAAAGATCCACCCCAAATTAAACAAGCGTTGGTCTTTTTTATTATTCTTTTTATCTCATTTATTGAAAAATCTACTCTTGCAACACTCTCAACAACATCTGCAGTTCCAGCAGAGGTAGTTATTGCTCTTGAAGAAGATTTAGGAAAGATTAGTCCTGCAGAAGCACAGATAGAAACAATAATAGGGGTTGTCCTATTTCCAGGAATACCTCCAATACAATGTTTATCTACGATCATTTGGTTATTATTTAATTTGATACTTTTTCCAGATTTTAATATAGCATTTATTAAAAAGATTGTTTCTTGGATGGTCATTCCTTTTTGATACATTGAAGAAATAAATAAAGATATTTCTGATTCAGATAAAGAGTTATTTACTATCTCTTTAATGATTAAACCAATTTCATTTTGTGAAAGTTTTTCTCCATTCATTTTCTTTTTTATGAATACAAGACTTTTTGGAGGTGTTGATAAAAAAACATCTATTTCAGTATTCTCTTTTAATTTTAATCTATTAGAAATTTCATAAGATAAACCTATTTCTTTTTCATCTACAAATTCATTTGAGATATCAATTATAGAAAAAACTTTAATCTCATCTTTTTTTAGAAGGATTCTATCATTAATTTTCACTCCAAGAATATCCGCAGACTTTTGATTTAAAATGCAGACAGAAACACCTGTAGAAAAATTCAAATTTTTAATTTTTAGTTTCATATAATCAAAAAAAGAATTTTATTTTTATATTTAACTATCCTTTGATTAAGTTATTTTTAATTAGGAAAGGCTTTTATTTTTATAAAGATCTAAAAGAATTATCAAATAAGATAAAACTAAAGGCCCTATTATTAATCCTATCAAACCCAAAAAAGAATAACCCCCTAACATCCCAAATAAAATTAAAGGCGGATAAACTTTCGTTTTTTTAGCTACAAAATAAGGTCTTATCAAATTGTCTGAAATTGAAGCAATCCCTGTAAATGTTAAAATCCCCAAAGCTGCAACAGAATTTTGATTAATTAAAAAGTAAATTGCTAAAGGTATACCTACAATAGATGGTCCAATTATAGGAAGTATGCCTGCAATTATTGCAAGTAAAGATGAAAGAAGAGGATTTGGAGATTTAAAGATAAATATACCTATACTTAAAATTATTCCTTGAATTGTCCCTATAAAAAATTGACCATAAATAATTGAAAATGTTATATCTTTGGTTGAGTCAAAAAATTTCTTTTCTATATCTTTAGAAAAAGGAAATAAATCTTTGATATTTTGAATTAAAATATCCTTATCTTTTAATGTATAAAAAAAAGTAAAACTGATTATAAAAATGTTTATTAAAATATTAGGGAAGTTTAAGATAATATTTGAAAAAGCAGAAGATAAAGAACTAGTTACTTTAAGAATAAAAGAATAGATTGCATCTCCAACATCTTTAGAAAATTGTTCAGAGTCAAATATAGAAGGAAGAAGATTTTTTAAGGGTGTGACTATATCAATGTTTTTAGAAGATTGATAAAGTTTGATTGATTCTCTTATTAATGTAGGTGTAGAAATCCATAAAATAAAAATTAAGATTAACAAAAGAAGGACACAAGTCAAAAATGAGGTTATTCCTCTATGTTTTATCTTAGTGAATTTATGAAATCTTTCGTATAATGGTGAAAAGATAAACGCTAAAAGTAATCCAGATATAATTGAAATAATAAAAGCCTTCAATATAAAAAAAGAAAGAACAGATAAAACTCCGATTATAAAAATAATTGCAATTTTTTTTGAGGATTCTTGAACCATTTCAACCTTCTTTTTTAGATAATTTTAGATTATAAATAAGGATTTAATTATACAAATATAGATTATTCTAATTTAAAAAACCTTTGGATAATCTTTAATTTTATAGAAGAGAAAAAGTAAAAACTAAAAAGATTTATAAGCTGAGAAAAAAGTATAATAAAATGAATTTTATAAAAGAGATTTTTGATGAAAAAAAGAGTGAGAATTGTCATGCCCAGTTTCAAAAGTTTAGCAAAGGAATTTTTAATGATAAAGCATCAATTAAAGTTAAGTGCTCAAAAGATAGCTTTACTATTCTTACCACTTATGAATTTACCAATGATTTAGTTAAAGAAGTTGCAGAAAAATTAGGAAATAAAAAAACTAAAGTAGAGGGTGCAATAATTTCCACATTAAATCTAGATAATGAAATTGAATTTAAATCAAAAAAACAGTTTATGGGTGTAAAACAGTATCAAATAGAAAAAGAGATGAGTGGAGAAGAAATTTTAGAATTGTTAAATAAAATGCCAAAAGTTCTTTTTGCATTAAGTTTCAGTTTTGAAGATAATCTACTAAAAATAAAAGCTAAAGCTCCTAAATCTGCTAAACCTAAAAATAAAGAAGAAAAACCAAAACCAGATTTTTGTAAACTTGTAACAAAAAATAAAAAGTTAATAGAAGAATTCGTTTTTGAAAAAAGTTCTTTTAAAGAAGCTGAGATTTCTCATGATTTTATAATAGAAGATATAATTATTCCTAAAGAATTAGAAAATGAAAAAGATTTTTCTATTATAAGGGAAAAATCTTTAAGAAAAGGGAAGATAATAAGAAAAGCTTTAATTGATGATAAAGAAATAAAAACTGAGAAAGAATTTATCCTCTAATTTTTTTAGATTCTTTTAATGTTTCTTTTTGAAATTCTTTTAAATAAGAACTAATTTCATTCTGCTTACATCTTTGACAGATATACCCCTTTTTACTATCATTGCCATAAGCATACATTAATATAACATTAAGATTAGGATGAATCTCTTTTAAATAAAATAAATCTTTAATTAATTGATGATAAGCAGTGTAAGAAGTCTCAGGTAACCAAAGACTTTTGACTTCTGCTCCAAGAATCAATCTTTTATTTTTATTTAAGGCATATATATCCATTTCTCCATAAAGAGTTTTTTGATATAATTGAACAGAAAATTGGAGATTTCTTTGAACATCAAAACCTGCTTCTCTTAATCTTTCTTCAAGGCTCTCAATAATCCAATTATGAGTGAATCTTAATCTATAATGATTTCTTCCTGGATTCATAGACCCCATTATCAAAAAAATTAAACGGTATTTTTATTATTTATTGCGATCAAGTGTAAGAATCTAAAATAAAATTTAGAAAAAAGGAAGATTTATAAATGAAAATTTTCTCACTTAAATATTCCAGGGTAATAAAATGTTTTCCGCTAGTAATAACTATAAAAAATATAAAGGAAATATATGGCACCACCAAATTCACCAAGAAAAGGAAGTTTACAGTATTGGCCTAGAAAAAGAGCCAAAAAATTCTTACCTAGAGTAAACTGGAATGCAATAGATGAAGATTCTAAAAGAGGATTAATGGGGTTTATTTGTTATAAAGCAGGAATGGCTTCTGCCTTAGTTAAAGATGAAACTCCTGATTCAATGACAAAAGGAAAAAAGATTATTGTTCCTATCACAATCTTAGAATGTCCAAGCTTAAAGATTTTTTCTGTTAGATTGTATAAAGACGGAAAAGTAAGAAAAGAGGTATTATCAGAGAATTTGGATAAAGAATTAAAAAGGAAGTTAAAATTGCCAAAAAGTTCTAAGAAATTAGAGATTCCAAAAGAAGAATATGATGAAATCAAATTAATTTGTTATTCTAATGTAAAAAAAACCGGATTAAAAAAAACTCCAGATTTAGCTGAAATTGCTTTAACAGGAAGTTATGAAGAACAATTAAATTTTGTAAAAGAAAAAGTAGGTAAGGAAATTCCTATCTATGAATTTTTTGATAAAGGAATGTTAATAGACTTGCATGGGTTGACTAAAGGAAAAGGATTACAAGGGCCTGTAAAAAGATTTGGAATAACCTTAAAATCTCATAAATCTGAAAAAGGACAAAGAAGACCAGGAGCATTAGGTTCATTCCATCCAGGTAGAGTTACGATGTATGCTCCAATGGCAGGACAAATAGGAATGTTTACAAGAGTTTCTTATAATAACAAGATAATTCTTGTTGGTAAGGAAAAAGAAACTAAAGATCTAAAATTGAAAGGCATAGAACATTTTGGGAATATAAAATCAGATTATCTTATTGTTCATGGAAGTGTTCAAGGAGCAAAGAAAAGACAATTAATATTAACTCTTCCATTAAGAGAAACTAAAAAACAAAAAAAGAAGAATTATGAATTTATTGAATTAAGATGAAAACAATAATCTACAACAAAGAAGGAAAAAAGTTAAAGGAAATGGATTTACCTAATTTTTTTTCTGAAAAAATAAGAGAAGATATTGTAGCAAAAGTTTTAGAAACTAAAAAGAATAAACAACCATACAGTCCTTCCCCTGTTGCAGGAAAGCAACATTCTGCAAGTGGTAATATTCAACATACAAGAAGTGTTTGGAAAACAATGCAAGGTAAAGGAATTTCAAGAATTCCTAGAAAGATTATGTCAAGAAGAGGAAGCCAATTCAATTGGGAAGGTGCAGAAATTCCAAATATGAAAGGCGGAAGAAGAGCACATCCTCCAAAAATAGAATCTATGATTAATACAAAAAAGATAAACAAGAAAGAAATATTAATTGCAATTAAGTCAGCGTTAAGTGCAAGTGCAAATAAAGATTATGTAATAAAAAGATATGAAAGTTTAAAAGATAAAAAATTAACAATAAATCTTCCTATTGTAATAGAAGATTCTTCTTTAAAATCAAAAACAAAAGAATTCCAAAAATTGTTAAATGAAATTTTAGGGGAAGATTTGATAAATGTTGCAATAAGAAAAAAAAGGGTTAGATCAGGAAAAGGAAAATTAAGAGGAAGAAAATACAAAAGAAATGCAGGATTACTTTTGGTTATTAGTAAAAAAGAAGAATTTAAAACAGGGTTATTTGAAGTAAAAAGAACAAACTCATTAAATGTTACAGATTTAGCTAAAGGAGGTCTTGGAAGGTTAATTGTATTTAGTGAGGAAGCAATTAAAGAATTAAAAGAAAGATTCAAAGAATAAAATGAAAGCAATAGTAACAGAAAAAGCAGTGCTCATGATTGAAAGAGATAATACATTAGTATTTGAAGATTCAAAGAATAAAATGAAAGAAGAGGTTAAAGAGGAATTAGAAAGAATCTTTAAAATAAAAATAGAAGGAATAAGAACCAAGATTCAGGGAAATAAAAAATATTTTTTTGTTAAATTAAAAAAGGAATTTATTGCTATGGATTTAGCATCTAAATTAGGATTAATATAATGGGTAAAAGAATTATTCAACAAGCAAGAGGGCATGGAAGTTTTAGTTATAGAGTGAAAAGAAAAGCATTTACAATTAAGTTAAAATATCCTAGAAAATTGGAAAATGAAGGAATTATTCAAGAACTATTAAATTCAAGAGCTCACACTGCCCCTATTTCAAAGATAAACTTTAATAATCAATACTTTTATGTTCCTGCAGCTAAAGGAATTATAGAAGGACAAAAAATAAACTTTGAATTAAAAGAAAATCAAACAATAAGTAATGGTGATATATTAAAATTAAAAGATATGCCAATAAAATCTTTTGTTTATAATATAGAATCAAGACCCGGAGACGGGGGAATCTTCATAAAGACTGCAGGTAGTTCTGCAGTTATCACAAAAAAAATGAATAAGAAAGTTTATGTTTTAATGCCTTCAAAAAAAGAAAAAGCATTTAATGAAGATTGCAGAGCAATTGTTGGAATGATTGCAGGAAGTGGTCGTTTGGAAAAACCATTAGTAAAAGCTGGAAAGAATTTTTATATTAAAAAAGCAAAGAATAAGTTATGGCCTAGAACCTCTGCAGTAAAGATGAATGTAATTGACCATCCATTTGGTTCAGGAAGAGGAAAGAGAATTAAGAGTAAGATTGCAAAGAGAAATGCACCTGCAGGAGCTAGAGTAGGTTTAATCAGACCTTCAAGAACAGGGAGGAAGAAAAGATAAAAATGGAAGAACAAACAAAAAAACAATTTTTATTTAAAGGAAAAACAATAGAAGAATTAAATTCTCTTAGTGTTAGAGAATTTGCAAAATATCTTGCATCAAGAGAAAGAAGATATGTTTTAAGAAACTTCCAAGAAGTAGAAAACTTTTTAAAATCTTGTAAAGAAAAAAGTCAAAAAAATAAATCAATAAAAACCCATAATAGAGAAATGATTATTATCCCTCAATTAGTTGGATTAAGAATATCTGTCTATAATGGAAAGGAATTTGTTCCTTTAGATATGTTAAAAGAAATGATTGGGCATAGATTTGGTGAATTTTCATTAACAAGAACGAAAGTTAAACATAATAAAGCCGGAGTTGGATCAACAAAAGGTTCTAAAGCAAAAGCTAAGAAATAAAATGACTGAAAAAAATTATAATCCACAACAAAGGAATAGTAAAACAATGAAGAAACAGAAAGTTGTAGAATCAAAAGTAGAAAATGTAACTTCTAAAAATGAAGAAAGCAAAGAAGAAAAGAAAATAGAAGAAGTTAAAGAAACAAAACCAGAGATAAAAAGTGAAGATAAAAAGAATAAGATAAAAAAAGAAATTCCAAAAAAATATGAAGCAGTAATAAATGCTAAAAGCCTCCCATTATCTACAAAAGATTGTAAATCAATATGTAAATTTATTAATCATAAAGGTATAGAAAAAGCAATAGAAGATCTTGAAGAAGTATCAAAATTTAAAAAAGTTATACCCATGAAAAAAGGTTTCCCCCATAAAAAAGGAAGAGGGGTTATGGCCGGGAAATATCATACAAAAGCAGTTATTTATTTTATAAAGATGCTTAAAGAATTAAAAGCTAATTCAAATGTAAATCAATTAGAAAACCCCATAATAACCGAAGCTGTTGCTAATAGAGCTTCAATGCCTTATGGAAGATTTGGGAGAGTAAGAAGAAAAAGGACTCATATTAAAATAAAAACAGAAGAAAAAGTAAAAAAAGAAAATAAATAAAATGGAAGAAAGAAAAATTGTTAAATTTAAGAAAGAAGAATTTGCAATAAAAGAAAAGATAAAACAAATTTTAGGTAAAGGGAAAATTAGCAAAGTAAAAATCGAATATACCCCTGTAGGGGAAAAAATAGTGGTTACAACAAATAAACCAGGATTAGTTATAGGAAGGAAAGGGGAAAAAATAGAAGAATTAACATTAATGTTAAAAAGTAATTTTAAATTCGAAAATCCAAGAATAGATATAGAAGAAATAAAAAACCCAGACTTAGATGCACAGTTAATTGCAGATGATATTGCATTATCATTAGAAAAATTGGGCCCATTAAAATTTAAAGTTATTGCTTATAAAAATTTGCAAAGGATAATGAATGCAGGGGCATTAGGTGCAGAGATAGTTTTAGGGGGAAAATTACCGAGTTCAAGAGCTAAAACTTGGAGATTTTCACAAGGTTATCTAAGAAAAGTGGGGGATAGCGCTAAGGTTGTAGAAAGAGCAAGAGCTATAGGGAATACAAGACCAGGAAGTGTGGGAGTCAAGGTTAGCATATTAACTCCTGAAGCTAAATTAACAGACGTAATCAAATTAAATAAAGAAATCATAGAAAAATTAAAGATAAATTCATCTTTAGTTAATTCTTCTGAAGACAAAGAAGAAACAAAAGGCAGGAGGAAAAAGAAATGAAAAAAGTTAAAGAATTAAAAAAAATGAATAAAGATGAAAGAGAGAAAAAGGTTGATGAGTTTAAAGCAGAGTTAATAAAAGCAAAGCAATCAAAGACTAAAGGTCCAAAGGTTAAAGAATTAAAAAAAATGATCGCAAGAATTTTAACATTAAACAATCAAAAAAATGACAGGGAGGTAAAAGAATAAGTATGGAGATATGCCCAAAATGTGGTTTACCAATTCAAGCTTGTGTTTGTGAAAAAATAGCTAAAAATTCACAAAATATTAAAGTAAGTGTTGAAAAGAAAAGATACGGAAAATATGTAACAATTGTCACAGGATTGGATGGAGTAAATGTGAAGGAGACAACAAAAGAACTAAAAAATGTATTAGCATGTGGGGGAACATATAAAAATAATGAAATTGAATTACAAGGGGATCATAGAAAAAAAATAAAAGATGTCCTAATAAAATTAGGTTTCAATCCTGAATTAATAAGTTAAAATGGAAAAACAAACAAATTGTAAAGATAAAGATTGCCCTTTTCATGGAAAGTTAAAGGCAAGGGGGAGGGTTTTTGAAGGAAAAGTAATTAAAAAATTTCCAAGAAGAGTGGCAATAGAATTAGAAAAAATGATTTATGTTAGTAAATATGAAAGATATAAAAAATCTAAAATAAAACTTCATGCAAGATTACCAAGTTGTTTAGAAAATCAAATAAGTTTAAATGATTTGATTCAAATTCAAGAATGTAGACCTTTAAGTAAAATCATACATTTTGTAGTAATTAAAAAAATAAAATCAGTCGGAGAAAGATCATGATAAAAAACATTAATTCAGGCTTTAGCAGGGAAATGATGACTCTTTATGAGTTAGAAATAGAAAGAAGAAAATATAATAAAGGATCAAGAGGGGTAGAGAGAAATCCAGCATTTGCTAATCTTGGACTAACAAACGGGAATTATATTATTATGAATGGTGAAAGGATCCCTATTGATGGGTTCGGAGAAATTATAACTAAAATAGGGGACTGGTACGAAGAATGAAAGCAATAAGTGCAAGGGTAACCAGAGGATTGAATATTGGAGCAATAGTGAATGTTGCAGATAATAGCGGAGCAAAGATTGCAAAGGTAGTCTCAATCAAGAGGGGAAAAACTACAAAAGGTAGACAAGGATATGCAAAAGTTTCAGATTGGGTAAAAATAAGTGTAAGAAAAGGAAATCCAGAAGTTAAAGGAAAAGTTTTTGATGCAGTTGTTGTAAGGCAAAAAAAATCGTATAGAAGGTTAACAGGAGAAAGGATTGCTTTCGAGGATAATGCTGTTGTATTATTAAAAGATGATAAAGGAAATCCAAAAGGGACTCAAATTAAAGGACCAATTGCAAGGGAGGTTTTAGAAAGATGGCAAAGTGTTGCTAAACTTGCTACTTTCGTATATTAAAATGAATAAAAAATTTAGTAAACATTGGAATAAGAGCAAACAACCTAGAAAGAAAAGAAAGTATGCAGCAAATGCTCCTTTACATATTAAAAGAAAAATGTTAAATGCAAATTTAGCTAAAGAATTAAGAAAAAAATACAATAAAAGAAGTTTAGTAATAAAGAAAGGGGATATTGCTAAGATTATGAGAGGCAAGTTTAAAAATAAACAAGGAAAAGTAATGAATGTAGATACAAAAAGATCTAAAATAACATTAGACGGAATAAATTTAACTAAAATAGACGGCTCAAAAGTTTCAGTAAAAATGCAACCTTCTAATCTTCAAATAATTGAATTAAATTTAGATGATAAAAAAAGAATAAAAGAAAAAACCAATAAGGAGGAAAAGAAATGAGTCACTTAACAAGACAAGAAATCCCAAAAGAATGGCCATTACCAAGAAAGGGAAGTGTTTATGTAATAAAGCCTAATGATAATGTAAAGAATGGAATGCCTATCTTAGTTATATTAAGAGATATCTTAAAAATGGGAAATAATAGAAGGGAGATAAAAAAAATTATTCATGATAGAAAAGTTATGTTAAATAATAAGATGGTAAAAGATGAAAAAGAAAATGTATTATTATTTGATATAATTAAATTCCCTTCATTAAAAAAGAATTACAAATTATCTATTTCCGAGCAAGGAAAGTTTTTTTTGGAAGAAACTAATGATAAAGAAAGTGAAAAAAAGATTTCAAAAATAATCGGAAAGAAGATTTTAAGAGGTAAAAAAACACAAGTTAATTTAGGAGATGGAAGTAATTTTTTATTTGATTCTAAATTCAAGATAAATGACTCTGTAATAATAAATTTAAAAAATAAAAAGATTGAAAAAATTTTACCCTTAAAAGAAGGGGCAAAAATAAAGGTATATTCAGGAAAACATATTGGTAAAATAGGAGATATTGTTTCTTTTGATAAAGAAATGAAAATGGCAAAAATTAAGTCTAAAGACCAAGAGATTAATGTTTTAATTAAACAGATAATAGTTATTGAATGAGATGGAAAAAGAAAACCCCACAAGACAAATAAGAATAGAAAAGGTTGTTTTAAGTATAGGCGGAACAGGTGAAGATTTAGAGAAAGGAGTAGCTCTTCTCAAGATTTTGACAGAAAGAAAACCTGCAAAAATGAGATCTCATAAAAGAATACCTACATTGGGTGTAAGACCTAAGTTAGAAGTTGGAGCAGTTGTGACAATAAGAAAAGATATAGATGTTTTATTAAAGAGATTGCTTCAAGGAATTGAAAACAGATTAAGAAAAAAACAGATAAGTGAAAATAATTTTTCATTTGGAATAAAGGAATATATTGAAATTCCCGGAATGGAATATCAAAGAGAAATTGGAGTGATTGGATTTGATGTAACTGTAGTTTTTAAGAGAGCAGGAAGAAGGGTTGCATTAAAAAAGATAAAATCCGGCAAGATTCCAAAAAAACAAAAAATTTCAAAGGAAGAAATAATTAAATTTATGCAAGAAAAATATCAAACGGAGTTTAAATAAAATGACAGCAAGTGATTGGAAAAAAATATTAAAACAGTTAGAAAATAAACCTGTAAAAAAAGAGAAATACTTAAAACATAATAAACCTAAAGATAGGAAGATAGGAATTTCTTCACAGAAATGCGAAAGATGTGGGAGATTTAACGCACATATAAGTTCATATGGATTAAATTTATGTCGTCATTGCTTCAGAGAAATTGCTGAAGAAATCGGCTTTAAAAAATATAATTAAAATGGCACAAGATATTATTGCAGATGCATTGAATATGATTAAAAACGCTAAGACTTCTGGAAAAGAAGAAGTAAAAGTAAAGATAAGTTCAAATTTATTAATTGAAATTTTAAAGATAATGAAACAAGAAGGTAAAATAAAAAAATATAAAATAAATCTTAAAGAGAAAAGCGTTGAAATTTCTTTGGGAAATATAGAAGAATGTAAAGCAATAAAACCAAGATTCACAGTCAAAAAAGAAGAAATTGAAAAATATAAAAGAAGATATCTCCCTGCAAGAGGAATTGGAACAATATTAATCTCTAGTAGTAAAGGGTTAATAACTCATGAAGAAGCTGAAAAAGAAAAGATTGGGGGTTGCTTAATTGCTTATTTTTATTAAAATGAAAAAAGAAATTTTTAACAAAATTGAAATTCCTGAAGGAGTAAATATAACAATAGAAAAAAATAAACTTAAAGTTGAAAAAAATGGATTGTCTAATGAAAAAACCTTTGATCTTAAAAATATAAGCTTAGAAAAAAAGGATAAAGAAATAATTATTGGAAATAAAAAATCATCTAAAAAAGAAAAAAGAAGTATAAATACAATAACCTCTCATATTCAAAATATGATAAAAGGCTTGGAAAAGTCTTATGAGTATCATCTTAAAATATGCTTTAACCATTTCCCGATTACTGTAGAAATAAAAGGTAATGAAATTTTAATAAAAAATTTTCTTGGTGAAAGATATCCAAGAAAGATAAAGATAGAAAAAGACGTTAATGTAAAGGTAGATAAAGAATTTATTACAGTAACTTCTCACAATAAAGAGATAGCAGGACAAACAGCAGCGAATTTGGAGATGATTACACGAATTCCAAATAGAGATAGGAGAATTTTTCAAGACGGGATATTCATAACAAATAAAAACGGTAAACAAATGTAATGGCAATAAAATTTTTAAGAAGAAACTGGACAAAGGCCTCAAGATTAGGGAGAGGAAGAAAGAAAAAACAAGTCTGGAGAGCTGCAAAAGGAAGGCATAATAAGATGAGAAATAAAATGAAGGGTTATCCAGCTATTGTTGAAGTTGGACATAAAAAGGAAAAGAAAGAAAATAAAGTAGTTTTAATATATAATTTAAAAGATTTGAAAAAGATAGAAAAGAAAAATAAGGAAATAATAATTGGGAAAGTTGGAAATAAGAAAAGAGAAGAAATAATTAAATACGCTAAAGAAAACAAAATCAAGATTAAAAATTTGAATAAGAAGGAGAATAAAAAATGAATTTAAAATCAAAAAAAGAATTAGCTGCAAGAACATTAAAGGTAGGAACAGGAAGAATAAAATTTGTAGAGTCTAGAATTGACGAAATAAAAGAAGCACTAACAAAACAAGATATAAAAGACCTGTATAATGATAAAGCAATAATTATAAAAGAGATAAATGGAAGAAAAAGAAAAGAAAGAAAGAAAAAGAAAAGAACAACTGGAAATGTAAGAAAAAGAGTAAACAAAAGAAAAGAAAATTATGTAAGGATTACTAGAAAATTAAGAAGTTATGTAGATAGTCTAAAGGGAAAATTGCCTAAAAAAGATGTAGAAGATATAAAAAAGAAAATAAGAAACAAATTTTTTAAAAGCAAGTCTGATTTAAAATCTTATATTGCAGGAGTTAAAAAATGAAAATACCAAAAAGAAGAAGATTAGAAAACAGAACAGATTATGGGAAAAGATTAAAACTTTTAAAGAGTAATAAACCAAGGGTCTTATTTAGAAGGTCAAATAAATATATCTCTTCTCAATATATTGAAAGTATTGAATCTCAAGATTTTGTTAAAATTAATGTTAATTCAAAAGATCTTTTAAATTATGGATGGCCAAAAGAATTTTCAGGAAGTTTGAAGTCTATACCTGCTTCATATCTCACTGGATTTTTGATAGGTAAAAAGATAGTTAAAGAAAAGTTAGAAACCCCCATTTTAGATGTGGGGATGATAAGAATGATAAATAAGAATAAAGCATTTGCATTTTTATCAGGATTAAAAGATGCAGGAGTTAAGATTAAAGTAAAGGAAGAATGCTTCCCTGAGAAAGAAAGAGTAGAGGGAAAAGAACTAAAAGAAGACTTTTCAAAAAAATTCAATGAAATTAAATCAAAAATGGAAAAAATATAATGGTGGAAAAAACAAAAAAAGTAGAAAAAAGAACAGCAGAAGAAATAAGCGAAGAGTTATTGGAAAAAGAGTTAAAAGAAGAGATTGTAGTAGATAAAAGAACTGAAAAAGAAAAAGAAAGAGATTTCAAATTAGAATCTTGGGTTCCTAAAACAAAACTTGGAAAGTTAGTAAAAGATAAAAAGATAAAAAATATCAATGAGATTTTAGATAAAGATTATAAAATATTAGAAGAACAAATTGTGGATTCTTTAATAAATTTAAAAGAAGATTTATTATTTATTGGACAATCAAAAGGAAAGTTTGGTGGAGGAAAGAGAAGAGCTTGGAAACAAACTCAAAGAAAAACAAAAGAAGGAAATGTTCCAACATTTGCTACCCTTTCGGTTGTTGGAGATGAAAATGGGCATGTGGGTATTGGATTTGGAAGAGCAAAAGAAACCTTGCCTGCAAGAGACAAATCTTTAAGAAAAGCAAAATTGTCTATGATTAAAGTTACAAGAGCTTGTTCAAGTTTTGATTGTGCTTGTAATGAACCCCATAGTATCCCTTTTAAGATTGAGGGTAAAGCAGGAAGTGTTAGAATTACTTTAGTACCTGCACCTCAAGGAACAGGATTAGTTGCTGCTGATGAAATAAAAAAAATATTAAAATTAGCTGGAATAAAAGATGTTTATACAAAAACATTCGGAACTCAAAGAACAACAATGAATTTAGCAAAAGCAACAATTGATGCTCTTAAAAAAACGAATAAGAAAGAGAATAAAGAATGAAAGCAATAATAAGAATTTCTGGAAAAGTGAAAATAAGAAAAGATATAGAAGAAACTTTACAAAGATTAGGATTGAAAAGAAAATATTCTTGTGTAGTATTCAAAGAAATGAATGAGGTAGATAATGGTATGTTATTAAAAGTAAAAGATCATGTGGCTTATGGAGAAATTAATGAAGATATTTTTAAGAAATTAGTTGAAAAAAGAGGAAATAAACAAGATTCTAATAAAGATAGTAAAAAACATATTTTTAGATTACATCCTCCAATAAAAGGGATAGATAGTAAAAAACATTTTGGGGTTCAAAAAGGAGTTTTAGGAAATAATAAAGAAGAGATAAGTAAATTAATTGAGAGAATGTTATAATGGCATTAAAAAAAACACATAAAAGAAAGAAGTCAGGAAGAATGTTAGGGAGAGGAGCAGGAAGCTGTGGCTGGGGAGCAAGAAAGAAACATAAAAAAGCAGGACACAAAGGCGGAGTTGGAATGTCTGGCACAGGAAAAAGAGCTGACCAGAAAAAAACATTAGTTCTGAAACTTTATGGAAATAAATATTTTGGAAAACAGGGTGTAACAAGTAGATCAACTGAAAAAGATAAAAGAAAAAGAATAAATCTAACGATGATAATAAATAATCTTGAAACATATGGGAAATTAAGTAATGGGGTTTGGGAAATAAATCTCAAAGATTATAAAATTTTAGCAACAGATAAAGAGATAAAAGAAAAACTTAAGATTCATGCTGATAGTGCTTCTGAAAAAGCAATAGAACAAGTTAAAAAAGCTGGTGGAGAGATAGTTTTTGAAGATTAAAAAAAGAATCTTTAAAAACTAATTTTTATTTATTAAAAGATGGATTTGAATAAACTATTTTCAATAATTCCTGAAGTAAAAATTCCTGAAGAGAAAAAATTAAGTTTTAATGTTAAATTAAAATGGACTTTAATTGTTTTGGTCTCTTTCTTTGTTTTAGCAAACATATCTTTGTTTGGATTATCCAATAATGCTCTCGAGAGATTTAAATATTTAGCAATAATTTTGGGAACAGATTTTGGAAGTATTATCTCTTTAGGGATAGGGCCAATAGTAATGGCTTCTATTATCTTACAACTGTTAGTTGGAAGTGGAATAGTAAATATTAATACTCAAGATGAAAAAGGTAAACAGTTTTATTTAGGAATTCAAAAAATTTTGACTTTCTTTTTTATAATATTTGAAGCAGTTATTTACGTTTTAATGAAAGGTCTACAAGCTTCTCCAGGATTTGAGTTCTTATTAATATTTCAATTAATTTTAGGGGGTTTAGCAATTTATTATATGGATGATTTAATGAATAAGTGGGGATTTGGTTCTGGTGTAAGCTTATTTATTGGTGCAGGTGCATCATGGCAATTAGTTACAAACTTATTCCAATTTGTTAATGCTCAAGGTAAAAATTGTTTATTAGACTTTACAAATTCTGCTAATCTATGTCCTGGAAAATTCTTTGTAGTTATTCAAGCAGTCATTAATAGATATCCTGTAGAATTAGCTTCAGCTTTAGGAACTATCATTGTTACGGTTATTGTGTTCGCAATTATTGTATTAGCTCAATCATTAAAAGTTGAAGTTCCTTTGTCTTTTGGAAAAGTGAGGGGATATTCTATAAAATGGCCTTTGTCTTTTTTCTATGCTTCTGTTATTCCTGTTATTTTAACCTCTTCATTACTTGTAAGTATCCAAGTATTTGCAGGCATAATTGAAAATGCTGCTGCTCCATGTTTAACAGGAGGAGCTTGTACAGGTTTTTCCCAAATAGCATCAAAATTATTATTTTTAGGTAGATTTTCTAGTACAGGACAACCTATTTCAGGATTTGCATTCTGGACAAGTTCAACAAATATTTTAGAATTAATAATTAGAGGTGGATTTTTACCAAGATATTTAATTCAAGGATTAACTCATACTTTAGTTTATATGCTCTTATCTACTTTATTTGCAGTATTTTGGGTTAAGACTTCTGGAATGGATGCAAGAGCTCAAGCAGAAAAGATAATCTCTTCAGGATTACAAATTTCTGGATTCAGACAAGATGAAAGAATTTTAGAAAGTATTTTAGAAAGATATGTTATGCCCTTAACTGTTATGGGAGGTTTAGCGATAGGACTTTTAGCAGCTATCACAAGTTTAATGGGGGCTATAATTTCAGGAACAGCAATGCTTTTAGTAATAATGATTTTCTTCCAATTCTATGAAAATATAGTCCAACAACACCAAACAGATATGAATCCAGCATTAAGAAAATTTATAAATAAACAATAAAAAATGAACAAAACAGGAAATGCTTTTTTACCTATGATGATTGTTATGATTTTATCATTTGTAATATTAGGTCAGTGGGATCAAGGGGTTATGTTAAAAAATTACATAAATCCTTTTCTTAATCCAACAATGGGTTTTATTTTAAAGTGGAATGTTTCTTTAGGAATGACTTTCTTAATTTTTATTATTACAGTAATAACTACCTTTATACAAAAGTATACAACAGATCAAGAAGAATTAAAAAAGATAAGAGAAGAACAAAAAACAATTCAAGAAGAAATGAAAAAAAATAAGCAAGATCAAAAGAAAATAGAAGAGTTAACAAAAAGAAATATGGAATTAGTTTCTAAAACATTTAGCATGACAAGTAAATCTATTTTAATTACTGGAATCCCTCTTATACTCTTGTATAGATGGTTTAATGATTATTTTGTTAGTATAAACAATATGAAAATCTTCGGATTTTTTGGTTGGATTTGGTTTTATATACTTGCTAGCCTTATTTTTAGTAGTCTTTTAAGAAAATGGTTAAAAGTCTATTAGATTATTTTTTATTTATAATTTTTAAGAATTGATTATAAGTTAAAATACCATATTCACTCACAATTCTATAAATAAATTTTTTTGGAACAAACTCAAATGCAGGATTCTTTATTTTAACTCTAAACTTAACCTTATTCCAAATTTCAGAAGGTCTTCTATTTTCTAATAAAACCTTTTTTGAAGTATATTTCCAAGAGTCTGCTATAATATAAACTGGAATCTTATGAGAATACGCAAGTTCTGAGATTGTTTTACTTCCTATTTTATTTATAATTCCATTACTTAGCAATGCATCTGAGCCTAAAAATATTTTATTAGCATAAATTTTGTCTTTAGAACTATCTTTTTCTATAACTGATGCAAATGCAGAGTCAACAAACATTGTAACTTTTATTCCTGCTTTTTTCAAATCTTTAATCGTTTTTCTTCCTTGAAATAAGGGTCTAGTTTCAGTATTAAAAACTTCAAAATTCTTTCCTCTAATATGAGAGTAAATCAATGAATTAATAACATTTGTAGAATGACAATGTGTAAAAATTTTATCATCTTTTGAGATTAAAGAAAAAACATTCTTATTTATTTTATCTTGAGATTCATCAAAATGTCTTAAAATATCTTTGTAAGATTTTTTTCCTATTAAAGAAAGAGATTTTTTTAACATAGGTTCAGTTGGCCTTAATGATAAAAGAATTTTCTTTGATTCTTCACTTGGAATTAAAGAATAAGCATATAAAGCTTTTTTTGCAACATTTTTTGCCCCTTGTATTTTTATGGACTTTATATCTTTAATAATTTTATTAAAAACTCTCTTTTTGTTCATTTATAAAATAAGAAGTCAAGATTTAAAAAATCTCTTTTTCTTTATAAATTATGTTAGAGAGGTTGATAAGTGCAAGAACAGCAGAGAAAAAGCCAGCATTAATGATTTTGATAGGTTTACTTTATGGTTCTCTTTCAATGATTTTAGTTCATTTATTTTTTAAAGGAGACAGTGTTTTATCTAATTTCTCAGGATTATTAGTTGTTTTATTTTGTGTTATTTTTTCTTTACCTTATATCTATTTTGCTATAAAAAGAGAAGAAAGAGAAGATGAAGAAGTTTATGGAATATATAATGTCTGGAAGGTTCACAAAGATGCAATATTTGCATTTATGTTTTTATTCTTAGGATTTGTAATTTCTTTTTCTTTATGGAACATGATTTTAAAGGATCCAAATTTGTTAAATGCACAGATACAAACTTATTGTAATATTAACAATCCCGGAAACCTAGAAGATTGTGTAGCAAAATATAGTTTAACCGGAAATGTAATTTCAGGAAGTAGTTTAAATCAGCAATCAAGATTAATGCTTATTATAGGGAACAACTTTGGAGTTATGATGTTTACTCTTATCTTCTCTTTGATATTTGGAGCAGGGGCTATATTTATCTTAGCTTGGAATGCAAGTGTAATCGCAGCAGCTATAAATATATTTACAGAACATAGTATAAATGGAATTCCTTTAGGTTTAGGAAGATATATGATTCATGGATTTCCTGAAATTGCTGCTTATTTTATTGCAGCTCTTGCTGGTGGAATATTTGGAATAGGATTAGTAAGGAATGGGATTAATAATAGAAAATTTATGAAAGTTTTAATGAATGTATTATTTTTAATATTAATTGCAATGATTATCCTTTTAATTGCAGGCATAATGGAAGTTTATTTAACCCCCATACTTTTCAGATAAGAAGTATTAAAAATAAGTCAAGTTTTTAAATACAAAATTTTTATAAAAACTATGGATTCAATATTATTCATCCCTTTAATAATAAGTTTTTGTATAACTCTTTTTTCTATTTATCATTGGATAAAAAAAGCAGAAAAATTTAATTTAGTCGGAAAAGACATGCATAAAAGGGGTGAAGAAAAAGTTGCAGAATCAGGGGGGATTAATGTAATACTCGGATTTGTTATTGGAACATTGACTTATATTGCTATTCAAACATTTTACTTTAAATCTTTAGGAGATTTAAATGAGATTTTAGTTTCTATAATCACAATATTAAGTATCTCTTTTATGGGTTTTATTGATGATATATTTGGTTGGAAAATTGGATTAAGTAAAAGAATGAGAATAATTTTTATTGCACTTTCAGCAATACCAATTAGTGTAATTAATTCTGGAAACGCAGAAATGTTAGGAATTAATTTTGGGATTCTTTATCCTCTCTTAATTATCCCTCTTGCTATAGTCTGTGGTTCTGTATCCTTTAATACTTTAGCAGGTTATAATGGGTTAGAAACAAGACAAGCAATAATTTTACTCTCTGCTTTGCTCTTAGTAAATTATTCAACAGGAGTAAAATGGCTTAGTTTTATAGTCTTAATTATGATAAGCAGTTTAGTTGCATTTTATATATTTAATAAAAATCCTGCTAAGGTATTCCCTGGAAATGTTTTAACATATTCTTTGGGAGCGTTTATTGCAATGATTGCAATATTTGGAAATATTGAAAAGATAGCAATATTCTTTTTTATTCCTTATATTTTAGAAGTAATTTTAAAATTGAGAGGAAAATTAGAAAAAGAGAGTTATGCTAAATTGAATGAAGATGGAAGTTTAGAAAAGCCTTATGATAAGATATATGGTTTAGAACATTTAGCTATTTTAATATTAAAAAAAATAAAACCTAACAAGAAAGTTTATGAAAATGATGTGGTCTTATTAATAAATATTTTCCAGTTAACAATTATAATATTAGGACTATTAATATTTAAAATTCAGATAAAATTATTCTAATTGAAAGGTTTTTAAACGAAAAACACTAAAAAGAGATAGGATGGAAGAAGGGAAGTCATTTAAAGAAAAAAAAGAAAAATTTCTTAAGAATTTTGATTTTCTTAAGGATAAAAAAGTACAAATTGGGATTACAATAATTTTATTTTTATTTATATTAATAAGTTCTTTCCAGTTAAGACTTGCTAACTTAAGCTCTCTAAAAGATGTAACAACAGGGAAATACATCCCTTCTGATCCTGATGCATGTTATGAATTAAGAGTGGCACAAACTCTTTTAGACAGAGGGAATTTAAATGGAATTGATACTATGAGAGATCCTGGTTTAAATTTAACTTTTACTCAAGAGTTGTTACCGAAAGTGTTAGTTTTAAGTTATAAAATTTTAAACCCAATAAATTCAGCCAAATTTACTTTAGATTATATTGATGTAATGTATCCAAATGTTGCATTTATATTCTCTATAATAATCTTTTTCTTTCTTGTTTTTTATTTAACTAAATCTAAATTCGCAGCAGTTTTATCAAGCGCAATTTTAGCTTATTCTCCTTCATATTTGAGTAGAACAATGACTGGAATTTCAAGTCATGAAGCTTTAGGTATGCCTTTCTTCTTTTTATCCATTTTAATCTTTGTTTATTCATTAAATAATTTTTATAAAAATAAAAAACAATTAATAAGTTTAGGTATTTTGACAGGAATTTCTGCAGCTATTTCTGTTTTATCTTGGTCAGGGGCTTCAAATTTCTTTATTATGATGATTCCTTTTGCTTTATTAGTTTATTATTTTTTGGGTATAAAAGAAGAAGATAAAGAAAAAGAATTAAAACAAAAGAAGGATTTTATCTTGTTTAATCTAATTTGGATTATTACTTCGATTCTGTTGATGCCCCTATTTTCTAATACATTTTCAACAATGTATGGGAAGTTTATTACTAATTATGGCATTGCAATTCCATTTTTTGTATTATTTATGATTTCTGATTTGTTATTAAAAAAATATAAAGATAAAATTAAGATTTTGAATTTAAATTATGAAAATAAAAGGATTATGATTTCTTTTGTGTTAACTATCCTTTTTGGAATTATTTTTTTATTAATTGTAAATAGGAATCCTTTTGATTTAATTGTTGGAATTTACAATCAAATGCTTTATCCTATGGGACAAGGGAGAGTCGGATTAACAGTTGCTTATTATAGTCAACCTTATCTTAATGATATAATTAACCAATATGGAAATCTAATCTTTTGGAGTTTTTTTACAGGTTTAATTGCTTTGGGTTTTAATATAAGTCAAAGAGTACATTTAAAAAAAGATAGAATAATATTTAATTTAATTTGGATTTCTTCTATTTTGGGGTTAACATTTACAAGATATTCTTCTTCATCAATTTTTAATGGAGAAAATGTTCTTAGCCAATTTTTATATTTCCTTTCATTTATAGCATTGATTGGGATATTTATCTTTTTTTATATAAAAAAGAAGATGAGTATAAAAAATGAAGATATAATCTTTCTTGCTTTAACAATTGTTATGCTTTTATCTTTAAGATCTGCAGTTAGAATATTATTTTTAATTTACACTTTTGTCTCTTTGATTATAGGTTATTTATTAATAAGTATAGAAAGATTAAGAAAGAAAACAAAAGAAGAACTCTCAAAAATTTTTTTATTCTTTCTATTTTGGGTATTATTAATCTCTTTAATTATTTTTGTTTATGGAAATCCTTTGACTAATTCTTATGGAACTTATCAATTATCTTCTTACTCTGCTAAATATATGGGGCCAATTGCAGATAATTCTTGGCAAAATGCCATGTCTTGGGTTAGAAACAATACAAAAATTGAAGATATTTTTATTCATTGGTGGGACTATGGTTACTTAGTACAATTAATTGCAAATAGAACAACTGTATTAGATGGGGGAAATGCAAATAGTTATTGGAATCACCTTTTTGGGAGGTATGTTTTAACTACACCTAATCATTCAAGTGCTTTAAGTTTTATGAAAACTCATAATGTTTCTTATTTATTAATAGACCCTACGGACTTAGGAAAATATGCAGCATATTCTAAAATAGGAAGTGATGATAATTGGGACAGATTTGCTTATATCTCTAGTTTTTCTCTTGATGATTCACAAACACAAGAAAAATCAAATTCAACATTAAGAGTTTATACAGGAACAAATGGAATAGATCAAGATTTAAAAATAGTTGAAAATGATTCTGAATTATTAATTCCTGGCCCAGAATATAATAATATTGGAAATCCAACTTACAAAGCTTATGTTATAGGGATAATCGAAGAAACAATAGAAAGAGGGAATAAAACTTCTTTCTTGCAACCTAATGCAGTAATCTTTTACAACAATAAACAGATTAAAGTCCCTATTAGATATTTATATGTGAATAGAGAAATTTTTGATTATAAAGATGGAATTGATTCTATATTCTTTATTTACCCTTCAGTTTCATCTAACTCGGTTAATATAGTAGGTTCTGGATTATATCTTTCTCCAAAAGTATCCCAAAGTTTATTTGCAAGATTATATTTAATGAATGATCCGTTTAATGAATATCCTACCATAAAATTAAATGTTAGTGAAGACTCAAGCATAATAAGCTTATTAAAACAGAATGGTATGACATTTAGTGATTTTGTAGAGTATAATGGAAATTTTAATGGTCCTTTAAAAATATGGGAAGTAAATTATCCTGAAAATACTAGTATAATTTCTGACTTCATGAATGAAAATGGAGAATACGCTCAGTTTGATAAAGTAAATTTCACACAATAATTTTATAGAAATGGAAAAAAAGAGGATTGCAATTGTAATAGGAACAAAAGCAGAATTAATTAAATGCATGCCGGTTATGTTAGAATTACAGAGAAGAAAAGAACCTTATTTATTTATTCATACTGGCCAACATCCCCTTCAAAAGATATGTGAAGAATTCGGAGTTAAAAAACCAGATGTTGTACTAAGTAAAGAACCGGACAAGGAAACTAAATTTTGGTCTAGAATCAATAATCTTTCTATATTTTGGTGTATTGAAATGGTATTTAAGATAAGAAGAGAGATAAGAAAAGAAAAGCCAAGTTATGTAATTTACCATGGGGATACAATGAGTACTACTGCAGCTGCAGTTGGCTCTAGTAGATTATTTAATTTTAATAGGTCCTGGAAAGGAGTACATTTAGAAGCAGGATTAAGAAGTGGAAAATTATTTGAGCCTTTTCCTGAAGAAATAGCAAGAAGAATTTCAGACAAATTTTCAGATGTTTTACTTGCAGTTTCAAATAAAACCCATAATTTCTTAACTAAAAAATACCCTAATAAAAAAACAATTTTGACAGGAAATACGGTAGTAGATTCTTCATTAATAGTATATAAAAAAGCAAAAAAAGAGAATAAAAAAATTGAAGCAGGATATGTTTTAATTAACATCCATAGACATGAAAACCTAAAAGACAAAAAAAGATTAAGTAGCATAATAGAGATTATAAATAGTATAAAGAGTCAGGCTATTTGGCCATTGCATGAAAATACTAGGTATTATCTAGAGAAATACGGATTATTAGATAGTATAAGGAAAAATTTTAAAATAAAATTACTGCCTTTAATGAACTATGAAGATTTTATCTTTTTGATGGCAAATTGTAAATATCTTGTAACTGACGGCGGAAGTATTCAAGAAGAAAGTTTGGTTTTCAAAAAACCTTGTGTAATTTTAAGAGAAGCTACTGAAAGACAAGAAGGATTGAGTACAGGAATAAATTTTTTAACTAAATTAAATGTGCAGAAGACTAAAAAAATAATTGAAGATCTTGATAATAATAAGTTAAAAGTTAAAGACTTTAGAAATCCTTATGGGGAAAAAGGATTAAGTAAAAATATCGTAGATATTTTATTAAAATGAATGATATATTAAAAAAAATAAGGATTATTCAGATTTATTCGTTCAAAAGATAGACCATTTTAAAATTCCAAAAGAAATAAAGGAAATTCTAAACGAGAATAATGTAAGGAGTTTGATAGATTTGGGTTGTGGGGATGGAGCTTTTATTTTTGCAGTTAAAAAAGATTTTCCAAATATAAATATAACGGGGGTAGATATTTCCCCTAGAAGAATAGAGGATTTAAAAAATAAATTAAAAAATGAAAAGTTCTATTGTGAAGATATTTGCACATTAAAGATTAATAAAAAATTCGATTTAGTTTATTCTTCACAAGTTATTGAGCATGTTCCTTCAGATAAGAAGATGATTGAGAAAATAAGTAGCCTGTTAAAAAAAAGAGGAATATTAATTATATCTTCAGTAATAAAAAAACCGTATGCAATTTATAAATATAGAAATAATTCAAGATTTGTTCTTGATCCAACCCATGAAAGAGAGTATCGGAATAGGGAAGAATTTTTAAGGTTATTTGAAAAAAAATTGGATCACATTCAAACAAAGATTGATCCAGTTAAAAGAAAGTTCTTGAATTTTGAAATTAAAATTCCAGGATATTTTATTATTGAAAGCATATTTACTAAGAAAGAACAGTAATACATAATCCTTAAAAACAAATTTTATAATTAAACTATATGAATAAAAAAGAGATTAAAGTCTATTTACAATATCCCTGGAAGTTTCCAGATTCTCCTTATTATAAATACCTAATTGATAACCCCCCAGAAGGCATATCTTTTGAAAATATTTCAAATCAGAAAGGAGTAATAATTAACAAAAAGTTCTTTTGGTTTTCTAATTTTTT
>Ga0172375_10002333_pt1 | contig 29710 bp, 27 predicted proteins | sample LakKiv1m_FD_114537 | JGI IMG/M metagenome (GOLD analysis project Ga0172375, IMG submission 114537) | Freshwater microbial communities from Kabuno Bay, South-Kivu, Congo - kab_092012_11.1m | ecosystem: Environmental > Aquatic > Freshwater > Lake | place: Democratic Republic of the Congo... | reverse complement strand
ACGTATACAATATTTTTACCAATCGAGGAATCCAAAATCTCATCGATATTAATAAAATCTTTCTTTTCTGGTTCACTGAGCCCAACAATCAAAAGCACGGTTTTAGGAAACTTTTTTACAACCTGCTCAAAAGCCTTAAACAATTCTAAGTATCCTTTTTCTTTAACAAGCCTGGCCACAATGCCAATAATCTTATAGTCTTCTTTTATCCCAATCTCAGATTTCTTTTTTTGTATAAATTGACTGTCGAATCTGTCTAAATCAAAGCGACCCGTATCTATATCTCTACCCAAATAAACAATCTTACTTTTTTTACCTATCTTTTTTTCGATCAATCTATCAATAAGATGCTTGGCTATAACAAAAATAATATCCGAACAACTGGCGGAAATTCTCTGTAGAATAACTATTAGTTGTTTCTTTATAAAATTATCTTCCTCTTTAAAATCGAGCCCGTGTATTGTATTCATTATAATTGGCACCCCTGCCATTTTGGCGGCAATTTGTCCAAAAAATTCTGGTTTTAAAGTGTGAGTGTGTACAATATCGAATCTTTCTTGTTTAAAATAAAAAAATAATTTTATAAAAGAAACCGTGTCTGAAATGGGACTAAAAGCTTTTCTTTTAAAACCTATAGTTTTTACTTTTATACCTTCTTGCTCTATATCTTTAATCCATTTTCCGTCTGAACACGTTACATAAACATCATATCCTTTGCTTAAAAGAAATTTTAATCTATCCAAAAGGATAAATCTTGCGGTCATGTCGGAGCTAAAGCAGTGGCAAACTTTAATTTTTTTGTAATTATTTACCATTAAAATTTTCTTTAAGCCAATCAATTGTTATTTCCAAACCTTTATCTATTTGATATTCTGGGCTCCAATTTATGGTTTTTTTTACCAAACCGGTTGCCAAACACCCCCTTTTAAAACCACAAATAGGCATTACAATATGCTTTTCTTTCAAATTATAACCAGTAAGATTCTTAATTTTTTTAAATATTTCTAATACAGACGTCTCTTTTTCTGTGCCCACATTTATAACACCAACAAAGCTCGATTTAGACAACTTGATTGAGGCCAAAACAGCATCATTTATAAATAAATAATCTTTGGTTTGTTTTCCAGAACCATGTATTAAGACCTGCTCGCCTTTTAACATTTTATTCCCAAAAATTGATACAACTCCCGCTTCTCCAAACGGATTTTGCCTTGGTCCATATACGTTGCCAAATCTTAAGGCAACAAATTTTAGACCATACATTCTTAAGTAAGCAAATAAATATTTCTCAATTGCAAACTTTGCCACTCCATAAGGAGATATCGGGTCTGGATAATACGTTTCGGCGGTTGGAATTTCTTTGGCATCCCCGTAAATTTCTCCTCCGCTTGAAGCAAAAATTATCTTTTTAACCTTATAATTTTTACAATTTTCAACAACATTCAACCCTCCGATTATATTATTCTTTGCATCATTAAGTGGATCTTTAACAGACACCCTTGCTTCAATGTGTGCAGCAAAATGGAAAACGATATCCGGTTTTTCTTTTTCAAAAATATCCGAAAGTTTGCTACTGGTTACATCAAGTTTATAGAACTTTGCCGATGAATTAATATTTTTCTTATTACCACTAGACAAATTATCAACTACAACAACACTATTACCACTTTTCATTAAAGCATCTGCAATATTACTTCCTATAAACCCTGCTCCTCCTGTTATTAAATACTTCATAAATTAAAATATTTCTCAAAAAAAGGAACTTTAATATTATTTAAAACGCTAAATCCGAGCGGCAATAAACACATTAAACTCAAAAATGCAGGAATCCTTATTCGGGTCAGTATTCCAAAGTTTGTTATAAAAAAAGAAAAACCAACAAGTAAAAATAGTGAAAATAACAATACCGGTAAAATTTTTACAAAATATACCTTAAAGTGTTTTAAAACTCCAAATATCACAAAAAATAGTATAAAATACCAATAAATTATTTCTGGTACAACAAACAAATGTTTTAAGTACAAAATCTGCCAAGGAAACGGACCCAAAAGCATGTTTAAAAAGGCTAATATTGTGTTTTTTACAAACAAACGCGGACTGTTTAACCCTGTCCTTATGACAATTGAAGAATCTTCTCCCCAATTTCTATCTTCATTATCTTGATCTATTGTTCCGGCTGGAATAATTTGATTCTTTGGTTCTGGCTTGAACGAGTCTACGATATCATCAGCCTTATTTTTTATATAATTAGGCAAATATGCAACTTCTCTATAATATTGGAAAGTCTTTATATTTATATATCTTCCAACCGATTTTGCGGCAAAATAACCTTCATCAACGCCAGTAATTTGAGGAAGCAATCCAAGCAAAACAAACATTATCAAACCATAACCAATACGTTTGCTTATTTTTAAATTAGAAAATAAAATCCAACATATTCCCAAAGTTGCCATAAGGGCGTATGCCACATAAAATCTAAAATGAGTCAGTCCAAAAAGAGCACAATATAAAATAAAAAACTTATACCAAGAAAAATTATTTATTATTTTTATAGTGTAAAGCAAAGATAATATTGAAAAGAATACTACCATCACATCCTTTATCATTATCCCCGAAAAGAAGGCAAAACTTGGATAAATATTCGCAATCATAGAAACCCAAAATCCCTCTCTGCTAGACCTTCCAATTTCTAAAACCAGCAGATAAACAAGCATTATGGTCATAGCTAAAACAAAAGCGTTAAAAATTTGCCCAATAATCATTTCAGGTACGGTTATGGCATATATGTAACCAATAATTACTGGGTAATAATGACTTACTCCAAAAGGAAGCTGAAAATTTTGCAAAGAAAAATTGCCATCTCTCACCCGCTCTGAAACAGCGTTCGCCATTATATGATAATCTGTGTAATCACCCTTGCCTCCGGAAAATGGCTGAAAATCAGTATAATAGATAAAAAATGCGAACAGGAGGTGAGACAAAAAAGCAATCAAAAAAATTAAAGTTGCAACCTTTTTTTTATTTCCATCATTTTGTTTTTGTATAAAAAACAAACCAATTGCTAAAAGCAATATAGAAAAAAGGATGCTTATAACAAAAACTTTAATCATTCTTAGTATTCTTAAAAACAATATCGAAAACTCCGGCATTTTTTGTTTTGCCGAGATCTAATCTCTTATTATTATTTAATATATCGAACGGGTGATAAGAAAATCGCGCCATGTAATCTAAAAGATTTTGCAAAGAATACTTTTGTTTTGAATATACTTCTGGAACAATCTCGCAAATAATTATCGGGTAAGAATTTTGTTTGACGCATGTTTTGAAGTATCCCTCTAAACCCAAAAGCGCCGGAAATTCAAAACCTTCAACATCTATTTTGATTACTTTTATGTTGGCAATCTTATTTTTTTCTATATAGTCATCTAGTCTAATTACGGGAACATCTATTGAGCTCTCATATTTTTCTTGTTCCAATAAAAATGGATAAAATGTGTTATTGCCTATATCACCACCACCCTTGATGAATATTTTAGTGTTATTATTTTCACTACCAACTGCCATCTGGTTGACTTTGATATTATAATCTTTATTCAAGGAAGCAAAACCGTTAAGTCTTTTAAAGTATTCTGGCACGGGTTCAAAGCTGTGAACCTGCCCGTTTCTACCAACAAGTCCGGCACCAACAAAACTAAAATACCCGATATTTGCCCCTACATCTATAAGGGTATCACCCTTTCTTAAATACCTTCTAAGAGTTTCTGAAATTATTGGCTGGAAATTACCATAATACATTTTTTTTACTTTATAACTGAAAGAAAAGTCAAAATTGAAAACAACTCCGTTTTTGGCATAACTACCAGATTTTGGAAGGGGCATTAAAAATGACCTTATCTCAAAAAAGACTCTTTTTATAAAAAACAGGGGGCTATTAAAAAACAAATTTAAAATTTTTTTAATCACTTTATTTATCTTTTAAGCTAATAATCTTATCCATAACTTCTTGCCACTCTTGGTTAAACCTTTCTACGGTAAACTCTTTTGTAAAATTATAACCATTTTCTCCCAACAACTGCCTTGATTTTTTATTTTCTAATAGAAAATCAACCTCTTTTCTTAATTGATTAAAATCTTTGCAGATTATTTGTTTTCCACCCTCAAGAAGCTCCTTCATACCCCCGGACCCCGATCCAATAACCGGAGTTTTGCACAACATGGCTTCATGAGCAGTTCTACACCACCCTTCCTTGAATACAGACATTGTTACAACAACATCTGAAGCCTTCAACAGCTTTAAATAATCTTCGTAGCTCAAAATAAAATGTTTTGCCGGTATTTCTACATCTTTTTGACCGGTAGTCACTAAATAAACATCCAAATCTTTTAAAGCATTGTATGTTTGCACAACTCCTTTTGCTTTCTGACAATTTCCAATATATATAATGGGTTTTCCTTGTAATCCGTTGCGCGCCTTAAAATCATCAACTTCGTGTTGTGGTATATCAAATTTTTCTGTATTAAATCCGCCATATATCTTAAAAACATTTTTAAAACCCTTGTCGATAAAATGCTTTCTCCACATTTCGGCCCTGGTTATGATAGCGTCTGCATTTTTAAGATTTTTATATAAAATTTTTGTTAAAATCCAAAAGACCGGTCTAGAAAAAAACGGGAGACCCGAAATATCTATATGATGTATCATCACTACGTTTTTGCCGGTGGTCTTTTGGGTTCTCATCATCAATGCAGGAAAATAATCCCTTATCCAAATGTCTTTGTTGCCCTTTAATCTAAAAACGTTCAAAAACGCTTCAAGCATTTTTAAATATCTAAATTTCTTTAGATATTTTGGTTCGCAAGAAACCATCTCAACATCAAATTTTTTTTCTAAAGCTTCCCTGGCTTGCTGACGATACACAAAGCCTCCATATTTTTTAGTTGATATTTCTATCCAACCTATTTTTGGTTTTCTTGTATCCGATTGATTCATAATTTATATCTTTTTTCTTAATTTGTTCAGAGAATGTTTGCCATCCATCAAATATAAATGAGTCCTCTTTCATAACTTTTAGCAAACCGTCAATATTAATAACTTCGTATCCTTTATGATTATTCATAAATATTAAAACGTCAGCTCTCTTAAAGCCCTCTTCTATAGAACAAGGTTCAACTCCTAGCTTTTTTATATTATCTTCTTTAACCACAAAATCGTGACCATAGATTTTTTTGAAACCATCTTTTTTAAAAAAATTCAAAAGCGAAATAGTAGGAGAACCTCTCATATCGTCTGTTTCCGGACGACCCTTAAAAGCAAAACCGGAAATAAATATTTCGGCCCTTTCTTTCGGTATCTTTTTGTCTTCTAGGTGCGCCTTTGATGCTTGAAAAACTTGTTCTACCAAACTCTCGTTTAACTCCCTTGCCGCTTTTATCAAACTGGTATCGGTACAAGCGCAATCGGCCAATATATGAGGATCCTTTTCTAAACACACGCCACCCACAAACCCCGCCTTTCCGCTAGATACAAAGCCTGGATGTAAAACATTGCTTCTGCTGTATCCAAAATTAGCTACCTCTATAACTTCGTTCGCATCTAATCCCAGACTTTTACATATTAAAGCTGTTTGATTTGCGAAGGCAAAGTTAAAATCTCTATAACTATTATTTATTAATTTTATTATTTCTGCTACCTCAAGGGAGCTTGTTTTGGCTATAATTTGAGTTATACGAGAAAAAATTTGCGTCGATATATCAACTGATTTTTCGTCAGCGCCCCCGACTATCTGGGGTAGTGTTTTTAATTCTTCTATGGCTTTACCTTCAATAGTTCTTTCTGGACAAAAACTTACATAAACATTTTTGCATTTTTGCTTAAGCATGGGTAAAACTATATTTCTACTAGTACCTACCGGAACCGTACTTCTTAATATAACCACCTGCTCTTCTTTTAGATGTGGCAATATATCCTCGATTGCTTTCTTAACAAAATCTAAGTTAGGTTTTTTGGTTGTAGAATCAACAGGGGTTGCCACAGAGACAATAAAAGCATCAATTTTTTCGTTACCTGGAATCTCGGTAAAAATAAAAAGATTCTTCCCAATTTGTTCTTTTAAAAGCTCCGGTAGTCCATTTTCATGAAAATGGGGCTTCGCCTCTTTAAGGCTTTCCATTTTTTCCTTATCCTTCTCAATTCCATAAACCCTAAAACCAGCCTCTGCCATAACGGCCGCCAATGTTGTTCCAATAAACCCCATCCCAATTACACAAACATTTTTTACTTCCATAAATTATTATTCAATTGACCCTAAAACCTTTTGAACGTCTAATTCTTCCGGTCTCATTCCGGCAATTGCCCCAAAGATACGGGCTTCAACTTTTTTATAAAATCTATACCATTGGTCGTAAAAATCACTATCTTTTGGTACTTTTTGCTTATTCTTATCCCTAGCATCTTCTAGGGATACAATTTCAGTGTTTCTAACCCGTGCATCACAATAAGCTAAAATCAGTTGTTCCCAACCCTTTTTATCTATTTGATCATTTTGATCTTTTTCATCTAAATATATCTCTGGGACGCGTGCTGTATAAGAACAAACTTCTATAAAATCTTCTTTATAACCATGTTCTCTCAGTAAATCGACAAGAGCTCCTTTCTTTTTTTCTTGAGCATATCTAACTTTATTTTCTACATCTAGCCTCTTACTTGCATCATGCAAAATAGCTGCCACCTCTGCCAATTCCGGATCAACATCTACTCCCTGCTCTTTGATTTTTTTAGACAAAAAACCTGCCATACCACCAACAACCAAAAGATGCTCTGCAACATTTCTCCATTCTTGCCCTCCTTCACCAAGCAAACCGGCATCTTTTAAAACTCGCAATTCTGCCTTATGTCTCAAAGCAAAACTACTCCACATCTCTGTTTTTTCTTTCTCCCCGCCCCCTGTATGCTGGGTTGTATCTATATTAAATTGTTCTTCTTGTCTTCTTTCTGGATTAACCATATTTTATTGATTATTTTTTGATAAAATACACTCCGGTGTAGTCTATTTTAATTAATTCTGGTAAAATACCGCGGGCCTTAAAAAATTCATCTAGAGCCTTCTTTGCCCCTTCCCAATGGCCATAATCATCAATAATTATGTATCCTCCTATGATAACATTATCATAAAGATTATCAAGACAACATTTTGTCGAATCATACCAGTCCCCATCCAGCCTTAAAATCGATATTTTATCAATTTCTTTCTTAGTTATCGGCAAAACATTTTGAAACCACCCCTTTTTTATTATAACATTTTTTTCATCCATTTTTAAAACGCCAAAAAGTATTTTTTTGACGTCTTCCAATGGTCCCACGCATTGATTTATTGATTTCAAGTTGCCACCTGCCTTGTTTTGAGCGTATTGCTTAGCAATATCTCCGTCTTCTTTTGTGGGCTCCGGCAAACCTTCAAAAGAATCAAAAAGCCAAGTTTTTCTGTTTTTCGCTTCACTATTGGCAATATACGCCATAATTGCCGAACACCCACCCTTCCAAACCCCACATTCAACAAAATCGCCATCCAGATTACCATCTTTTACTTTATTCGCAAGAGTATAAACATTAGATAGTCTTTTATAGCCTGCCATTGAATATGGATAAACTTTTAAAAACAAATTTATTTTTCCAAAATCAAAAAAATCGTGCAAAAAAATCTCTAAAATAAACTTTACTTTTTTAATTATGCTTTTCATATATAAAATCCCAATTTTTAATAATTTTTTGAGCTTCAAAATCTTCTGATCTTTTCAAAGATTCTTTTGTTGTTGCCCTGCTTAATTCCCTATCTTGAATAATTTTAATTATAGCTTTGGCAAGATATTCTTTATTTTCCGGTCTAACCAAAACACCAAACTTTGTGTAATCTATATCAGAAGTTTTAACACTTATTTGGCTTTCTGGTGACAAAATTTCCCTGGGGCCAGAACTACAATCATATGATACGACCGGCACATTGCAAGCCATGGCCTCCAGCAAACTACACGGTAAACCTTCCCATAAAGAAGACAAAACAAAAACATTGGAATTAGCTAAAAACTTAAATGGGTTCTTTTGCCATCCCAAAAAATAAACATTATTTCCCAGGCCAATATCCAAAGACCTTTTTTTAAGTGCCTTTTCTAAAGGACCGCGACCCAGTATAACGAGCTTGGCATCGCTTATTTTTTCTCTCACAATTTTAAAAGCCTCTATAAGATGAATCTGATTTTTTTGCTTCCCAATTTGACCTATATTAATTATAACCGGTTTTTTAAAAACATCTTTATATTTTTCTTCTAATTCTTCTTTTGAAAGATTTTTTATATTTTTTGTATCCAGGGGATTATAAATAACCTTAAGCTTATCTGACTTTATACCAAAATTATTAATTAAATCATATCCGGACTCTTTTGAAATAACAACTATTTTAAAAGCCCTATTGAATAACTTTTTAACTAATAATTTATAGATATTTCCTTTTATTCCAAAACACGATTTAGAATAAAAATTATCAACCCTTAAAATGGCCCTCCCTCCAGAAAAAATATTAAGAATGTTGGGTATTTTACCGAAACTTATTATGTAATCTGGTTTCTCTTTTTTTACAAACTTTCGCAAGTTTAATAAAGCTAAAACAAAATTTTTGCCAAGTATTAAAATACTGCCCTTGTATGGATAAGAAATCTTATTTTCTAAAAGTAAAACATTTTTTTCAATATTGTCCGGAAAATTTACCAAAAGATCCGATGCAACCCTTTCTCCACCACCCGTACTCAATGTTGAAAGTAAAAATGCTATTTTCATCTTATTCTTTAATTAAACTTAATTCCGCATAAATAATCCCGTTTTTTCTTCCTATAGCTTTCCCAAAAATCCACAGAATAGTAGCGGGGACTACGGCTATAACCCATTGTTTTACTTTGGCCAACACATATAAAATTCTTGAAAAAATAATATTTTTTTTACCATTTTTAGAGAAAGTTTTATTAACTAATCCGGTTCTAAATATCCCATCTATAGAACCCATAAGTATTTTAAACTCTTCAACATATAAAAGTTTATCAACCTTAAATCCGTTGTTTTCTAAAAATATTTTTAACGCCTTTCCATTCCATCTATTCAAATGATGGGGCGGAAAATCCCAGCTATTATTATTAACAAAAAATCTTTCTCTTGAAGGAACACTAATTACCACCCTACCAAATTTATTTAAGCTATCTTTAATCAAATATAAAAGCATTGAAGGATCCTCAAGGTGCTCTAATACTTCAAAGGCCGTAATAATATCAAATTTTTTGCCATTTATTTTTTTGAAAAAATCTTCGAAGGAAGCAGAAAAAACGTTTTTTAGACCAAAATATTTTTTGCCTATATTAATTGCATCTTCGTCAAGATCAACACCCCAAACATCTGCTCCTATTTTATTAATATTTGCCAAGAATTCACCGGATCCGCAACCAAGATCAAGTATTTTTTTTCCGTTTATTTGTTTGTTATCTTTCAAAAACTTTTTGTGATAACCTCTGTATATCTTACCGCCTTCAAAACTTATAAACCTGTGCGGATTTCTTGTTTGATACCATTTTTTATCGGGAGCAATTCTTGGCTCCCAAAACTCTGATATGCAATTATTGCAAAGATATAAAACAAAATCTGAGTTTTTACAAAAACTTTTAATGACTTTAAAATCACCCTCGTTTTTACAAATTGGACATTTTTTTAATTCAAGCATATATTTTTTATTGAACTCGCTATATTCTTAAGGTCATCTACAATCTGTGAATAATTATTACTGTCTTTTTTAATCGAAACCAATGCCATACTTCCTTTAATAGTACTCTTAAAATAAGATTGTATAAACTTATAATTTTCCTCTTCTAGATTAAAAGTATTCTTTTGACCATTACCGGATAAATCTAATTGTATTTTTCTTTTCAAATCCTCAAAACCGCTAATCTTTTGACATCCAGGATGATAGCTATAATAAGCACTACCCAATACGTAAGTAGGCTTTCCAAGCAGGGCCGACTCTAAACCTATTGTGCCGGTTAACACAATAACACCAGAAGATTTTTTAATCAGATCCTCGGTGTTTTCTTCGGGAGAAAGTAAAATTGCATTGGGTAAATTTTTAATTTTCTTATAAAAATCGTCATTCCTAAGACCCATAGATGCGGGGTGTTCTTTTACGTATAATTTATATGGAAAAGGTAAAGAAAAACATATATTCTTTATAGTATTAATCTGGTCATTATAATATGTTGCATAAACCATAGTTGATGATTCTGGTTGATAGTGCAAAGGGAAAAGAAAAAACTTATCATTTTTATTCTGCTTATCAAAAAATCTTTTTTGGCAAAATATATTCAACTGTCTTTTCTCCATGTTAATTGGAGCTCCCAAAGATTTTTTAATTATAGTTTCGCTCTCGTAATCAAACTTTTTATATTTTTTTCTATTCACCAAATATTTAAGTAGTAATTTAAAAAAGGCAAACACGCGCGAAAAATAATGCCACACAATTCCAAGTTGGCTGAACCTTATTTTTAAAAATCCGTCTGACCCTAAAATAATTTTATGCCCAACCAATCCATCAATAAAATCTTTAATAAATGTTTTTTCTTTTGAATTTATATCTGAATATTTCAAATTATTAAAATTATTTTCGCATCTTTTACATAAAGCTCCACTATCGAATATATCTATTCTTCCGCTAAACTTAGATTCCTCGAGCCCTATATAAACTGCGCCATGTTTTTTTCCAACATAAATTGCCGCTTCGTGGAAAATGTCCGAAGGTATCTCCCCTGTAATTATGTCTGGTTTCTCTTTTTCAAAAATATATTCAAAAAATTGACACAGAGAACTTATAAACAAATAAGCGTTTTTAAAAGACAATTTTTGAGATGCAAACCTATCATAAATAGTAAATGCATCTTTCCAAGAAATACCATAAAAATTATCGTGCTCTTCTTTATAGTTTTCCAAACACCAATCAATTTTTGATATTTTTTTGCTTTCCTTTGCCAAAAAATCAGTTTTTCTAAACTCGGAAATTTTACTGTTAAAAACAGATACACATTCTTCGCCACGGTTTACAAGTTCCGCTTGCATTTTACCAAAAAATTCAGATAAAAACGGAGCGTCATTTACTAAAAATAGCCATTTCATAAATAAGATTTTTTAAAAATATTATCTCTTTTTTTCCAAAACCTTTTAACAAACACATTGCAAAAAAATAAAAAAACGCACCAAAGACTACTGAAAATATAAGGTGGGATATCTTGTATGGATTAATTAAATATATTAAATATCCCATTACCATTGAAGCAAATGTGCTTTTTATTATAAATATCCAATCTGGTATAAACCTTATTTCTCTGGAAGAAAAATAGTAAAGACAAACTACCGCAGAAAGATAAGATATAAATGTCGTGATTGCAGCTGCTAATATTCCAAACTTAGGAATAAACAAAATATTCAGCAAAATATTGATAATGGCTGAAAACATCCAAATAATAGCCGTTATTTTCGTTTTTTTAGCTAATGATAAAATCTGACTAAAAAAATAAGACACACCATAAAGCAGTATTGAAAAAACTACAAAAGGTACAACAAAATAGGAGTTTTCTGATATTTCTCTTGTCGAAAATAAAGAAAGCAACTGACCGGAAAGAACAGACAACCCGAAAGATGATGGTATTATTAGAAACAAAAAATATTTTAAGGAATTGCTTAGGTATTTTTTTATTTCTTCTATATTATGTTCGTCGTAAAGTTTTGGTAAAACAACCGAAAGCATAAAAGAGATTGGAAATATAAAAAATGTTAAAAGCATTCCAATTGAATATGCGGGCGCATAATAGCCAACAAAAATAATTCCCCAAAAAAAGGCGATCACGTATCTGTCGAATGATGTTATAACCCAATAAGATATATTATCTAGTGTTGTAGGAAGTCCAAACTTAAAATATTCTTTTAACAAGTTAAACCTTGGCAAAGAAAAACCTATATTTTTAAGAATGTAACTAATCAAAATGACAAAAATTATTATTCTAATTGCGATAAAAGAAACTACTGCGCCTCTTAACCCATAGCCCATAAAAACAGATGCAAAAACAAGCCCCGTTTCTCCAAGCATCTTAGAAGTCATAAACAAAAAATAGTCTTTTATTTTCCTCAAAGATCTTATCGCAGACAAAAGAAGTTTTAGAATTGCTTCGAAAACAACTATCAAAGCCAAGAATTTTACATATTCTGCCGGAAACTTAAACAAATTAGCAAAGAAACCGGAAAAAATCGCCAAAGCTAAACCCAAAATAGTTGTTACAAGAAAAACTATCACCGAAGATGAATAAATACCCTCCTTTACGTTTTTATCTTCAGCCGAAGGTAAGAATCTTATTATAGACTCTTGCAAACCTAAAAATGTAAAAGGTACAAGTAAATTCATACTTGCTTTAATTTGGCTCCATATTCCGTATTCTCCGGCTCCCAAAATTTTGGTTATTAAGGGAAGAAAAAGTAAGCTTTGCAATGTTGAAAGCAAATCCAGAGAACCTACTATAAGTATATGTTTTACAAACTTTACGTATTGATTCATTATTGTTCCCATATTGGATTGTCTAAGACCCAATTCCCGTTCTTATTCTTCCACATTGAACCCCTAAACTTATCTATTACTTTCCAAAACTCTTCTATGCTTATATCAATATAGCTACAAAACTTTTTGATTAATTCTTGACTGCATTTTCCATCATACTTTTTCACAAGATCTATTGCCTCCTTTCTGCTTATTAATCCATCACGCATGTCATAACATGCGCAGTCTGTACAAGCCCCAAAGCCAAATTTTATATATTTTAGCATTTGGTTTACAGGGTTCAAATCAGAATCCAAAGCCGCATATAAAACGTAATTTCCTATGTCATTAAAATCCGTATCTTTCGGTTTGGTTGTTAATCCATGCTTTATGGCAAAGTTTCCATTATTTGAATAAGACCATTCTTTTGCATAATATTGAAGAAAAACGGCTTTTATTCCTTTATTTCTTATAGACTCTTCATCGTATTTATACATAAACAAATCCTCTTCTGTAACCCCATCACCCAAATAACGCTTCCAGCCCGAAGCTAAGGTGTCACTTTTATTTATATCAAGCGCGTCGTCGTTTTCTTTTAACCCTGTTTTTTTGACACCCAAAACAAATGCATCATTTTCTCCCTGTATAACCAAAGGAACGCCAAACTTATCAGCCATAATATAAGCGGATGCCCACAAAGAAAATTCAGTAACTTTAATGGGATTAAGACACTCAAAAAAATCTTTCCTTATTAACTTTTTTATAACTTTAGGATTTGGCCTTAAAGAAATACAATCAAAGCCAAGCTGTTTCAGGTTCTCTATATTTTTTTTACCTATTTCGGTCAACCCATCTGGCTCGCCATTAACCAAAAGAACTCTCAAACCTAGCCTGTCTCGAGCATATAAAGCCTGAAAAGTACTATCTTTTCCTCCACTTACTCCAATTACACATTCGTAATTGGTTTTATTTTCTTTAGCTTTTTGTTTTGCCCACCAAGCTATTTCTCTCAGTTCTCTTTCTCTACTATCCCAATCTATGTTTTTCTTTTCATCTTCATATATGCAGGCCCCACAAATGCCATCTTTATTAAAATATACACCCGGCCTGGTATCTGGCTGAACGCATTTTTTGCAATAATTCATAAATATTTTAACTTAGTTTTTTAATAGTTTCTTTTAATATTTCTGCCTGCTTTTTGGCATATTCTAAATCTCCGAAATTGGTTTTAAGCTGTACTAATTTTGGTTGTACTTCTTCAGCAACAGGACATAAACCACTTTTATATTCTATATTATTATCTTCAAATTTTTTCCCTTCCAAGAATGGCTCCAAATAATTAACACTCCAAGCTCCATAAAATTTTTCCCCTCCAAGAGATAAAAATGTTTCTCTAAATTTATGCCAAGTAACTTTAGAAATATCTAACTTGAAAACATAAGTCCAATAAGAACTTATAAAACCATCTGGAACTTTTTGAGGCACAATCCACGCACACCCTGCAACTGCTTGGTTGTATAATTGAGCTATATTTTGTCTTATCTCAACAAACATATCAACTTTTTCTAGTTGAGCCAACGCCATTGCCGCGCAAATTTCCGGCAATCTGTAATTAAAACCCATAATAACGTGGCGTTTGAATCCGGGGTCCTGAATTTTATCCTTATCGGTCTTAAACGCGCTTTGTTTTGCAGAAAGAGTAGAATATCCCAATATACTAAATTTTCTCGCTTTCTCAGCCAATTCTTGGTCATTGGTGACAATCATGCCACCGTTCCCGGTTGTCATATGTTTTGACCTTTCAAAACTAAAAATTGACATATGTCCAATAGTGCCGGCGATCTTACCATTAATTTTGCCCATAACGCACTCTGCATTGTCTTCTACAACCTTAATATTGTGCTTTTTTGCAATTTCCATAATCTTTTCCATATCCGCCGGCAACCCATAAAGAGAAACTGCAATAATTGCTTTGGTCTTTTTTGTTATCTTTTTTTCTATTTCCTTTGGATCAATATTAAATGTTTCTGAATCAATATCAGCAAAAATCGGAACAGCCCCCAAAGACAAAACCGCAAATGTTGGAGAAGCAAAAGTTAAGGGGGGCACAATTACTTCGTCATCAGCTCCCACCCCACAAGCATACAAAGCCACGTGCAAAGCAGAATTACCAGAATTAACGCCAATTGCATATTCAACTCCAAACTTTTTAGAAAACTCTGCTTCCAGTTTTTTGTTAAACTCTCCCGACAACCCACCTTCAATGGCTTCTTTAATATATTTTATTTCGTCGTCTCCTATTCTCCACATTTTTTTATTTTCCATGTTTTAGTGATTTTAAATAACCTTCGTTGCGAATTATGCCCTGGTTTATTTTTGACAATTCGGGTTTTTTTTCTAAAAGATTCAAAATATCATTCATTAAAAATATTTTCTTCCCAGGATAAATATTTTTATAAACCTCTCTGGCAAAATCCAAATCTTTTTGATAATCTATTGTCCAACGCAGATTAGATAAATTTTTATTATTGCAAAAATTTTTTACTTTAAACAATTGTTTGTTACGCCAAATATATGGCGTAACATGCTCTTTGTCTGCATTTGTTTTTGCTTCTTTCCAGGCCTTCTCAAGAGCATTAAAAGAAAATACTTCTATATCTAACCCTTCTGGGTAAGTAGGTTCTATTGTATTAGAAACATAATCTATGTTTTTGCTTTTTAAAAAAACACTTATGCATTTATCTATAATCTGCGGATCTTTAAAAGGATCATCTGCGGTTATTCTTACAATAATATCTGCTTTAAATTTTCTGGCCGCGGTATAAAATCTGTTTAAAACGTTTTCTTTATCTCCGGCAAAGGTTCCAATATTGCAATCTTTGGCTATATTTAACAAAGCTTTATCTTTTGGGCTTTTTGTTGTTGCTAATATTATTTTATCTATTTTTTTAGAATTTTTAACTCGCTCTATCACATGCCACAAAAGTGGTTTTTCTTCTATCTTTGCAAACATTTTCCCGGGAAGTCTGGAAGATCCTATTCTGGCTTGTATAATCGCGGTTATCATAATATTTCTTGGGCCACTCCATAACACGAACGTATAGAAAGATGCCTATGTATATTAAATCCGTTTTTATTTATTTTTTTGGGATCTTTGTATCTGCCAACATAAATTCTATCCCCATTAGAGTCTTTATCTTTACACCAAATAAAATCATTCTCCCATAAAATTTCTCCATTGGAATTAAAATAATATGCAAAAAACGTAAAGGTAGCTAAAACAACGCTTGGAAAAATTCCTTTTTTAATTTTTTCCGGATTTTTGCCTCTCGTTTGTGGTACAACTTTTTTCCTTATTAAATACCACTTGTTTTGTAACTTACACTTTGAGGCAAATTCCTCTCTCAAATACCAATCTTGATTATAAAAACACGGCTCAGCCTTTTTGGGATTATAACCAAAAGATTCTCTAATTTTATTTATAGTTACCGGCAAGCCCAATATTAATATATAATCTTTTCTTATTTTATTTAGCAAATCTTTTTTAAATGGAACGGCCGGAAATTTATCTGAAACATCCACACCCAAAAGAGAACCTATTTTTTTAAGCTCTTTAGGTCCGATAAAGTTTTTACCCATTATTTTTTGGGCTTCTGCTATATTTGTTTTTCTTTCCATTTTTGATATTCTATTGCTTTATCTATAGAAAAAACATGACCCTTCTCCGAATATTCTTTTATTTTCAAAAATTCATCCTGCAACAAATCTATTCTTGGCTTCTCAAAAACATTATTATCAAACCATGACAAATCACGCACCGGTGCATTTATAATAACTATATTCATTCTTGCATTTTCCATGCCTTTCAAAAATGTTAAAAATGCTCTTGGTTGATGAAAATTTGAAGCTATTAAAATTATTTTCTTAAATCCTTTAGTTTTTACAATTCCCATTGTTTGTTCTGCCTGTTCTTTGGTATTCTGCGAGCCCGATTCTATTATTATTTTATTTTCAGGAATACCATTTTTTATCAGGTAATCAGCCATTTTGTCGGCTGGTACACTAAACTTTATCTTATTATTTCCACCAGATACAATAATTAAGGGCGCCCATCCTTGGTTAAATAAACGCAAAGCTTCTTTTGCTCTCTCTTGCCCGTCGCCCTCTAAACACACCATTGCATCTGCCTTAGATAATGGTTCTGTGAGAACTGATGCTAAAATTTTTAACTCTTCAAAATCCATATTTAAACTATCTTCTCAAAATTAATTGCTTCGTGTTTTTTTATATCTACTTTAGCCGTTTTACCAATAACATCTTTTTTGTATTTTGGTAAAATACCAATTGCCGGCCTAAGCTCAATAATATCTTCGTGTCTTATTATTTCGCCAGACTTTATATCTCTATTTGCGTGTAAGGATCTTCTTTGCACAATAACAGTTTCTGATTCCTCTTCTGTAACATTTTTTTCACCACTACCCATAGCTTTTTCCAGCATTCTTGTTCTCTCAACCATTTTCTTAAAAGCTTCCGGCTCCATAGAATGAGGGTGATCAGGACCAGCGTCTTTATTACTTAAAGTAAAATGTTTTTCTATCACTTTTGCTCCCAAAGCAATGGCGGCCAAAATTACCAAATCTCCGGGAGAATGATCTGAATATCCGGTAATAATTTCGAATTCCCTTTCGTATGTTTTCAAAACATTAATATTCGCGCTTTCAATTTTTGAAGGATAATTTGTAATACATTGCATTAAAGCCAACTTATTATTGCCTGTAGCCAATATAACATCTATGGCCTCTCTTACCTCTGCCATTGTACTGGCACCGGTTGCCAAAATCATTGGCTTACCTTTTTTAGCAATATATTCAAGCATTTCGTGCCAAGTTATATCTCCAGATCCAATTTTGAAAAAATCTACACCTATGCTGTCTAAAAGGTCCACCGCCTCAAAATCATAAGGTGAAGACGCAAATGCTACACCAATTTCATTGCAATAGTTTAATAATTCTCTATGCCATTCTCGTGGAAACTCTGCAGCTTTAAAAACTTCGTTTATTGGTTTATTCCAGCTTCCGTGAACACCCTTCAAATGCATCTTAGAAAAACTTTCTCCAGAAACTATTTTATCAGCTAAAAAGCTTTGAAACTTAACAATATCGGCTCCGGCTTCTTTTGCCGCAAGCGCCAATTTTTTTGCTTTTTCTAAATTCCCATCAAAATTTGCGCCTATGTCTGCTATAAACACAACGGGTTGATTCTCGCCAATTGATTTTTTGCCAATGTTTATTACTTTTGGAAAATTATTTTTCATAATCTAGAAGAGTTTTTTTATCGAGCCATTCTTTATTCAAATCGCTCGAATATACAAACTCTTTATCTGTTATCTTGCCGTCTTTATGGTTTTGTTCATCCCAAAAAGGAAACTCGGGTTCAATAATAAAATATTTATCAAACTCTTTTGCATGCCTGGATTCTTCTCGGGTAAGCAGAACTTCGTGCAATTTCTCTCCGGGCCTTATACCAATTATTTTTCTTTTAGCATTTGGAGCTATTGCATCTGCCATATCTGTAACTTTCATACTTGGTATCTTGGGAACAAAAATTTCTCCACCCTTCATTCTTTCAATACAATCTATTACAAAGTTTATACCCTGATCTAAGGTTATCCAAAATCTCGTCATATTCTCGTCTGTGATTGTAATTTCCCCATTCTTAGCCTGCTCTTTAAAAAGTGGTATAACGCTTCCAGAGCTTCCCACTACATTTCCATATCTGGAACAGCTAAAAATTGTTCCTTTTTCTCCAGAATAACTATTGCCTTGTATAAACAATTTTTCTGCCACCATTTTTGTGGCTCCATAAAGGTTTACCGGTTGCACCGCTTTGTCTGTGCTTATTGCAATAACTTTTTGAACACCATTGTCTATTGCCGCATCAATAACATTGATTGCACCCTCAACGTTTGTTCTTATAGCCTCTATAGGGTTATATTCACATATTGGGACGTGTTTCAAAGCTGCTGCATGCACAACAATATCAACGTCTTTCATAGCCCTTTTTAAACGATCCAGATCACGCACATCTCCGATAAAAAATCTTACCCTTGGATCCTTAAGTTTCCTTTCGGCCTCAACTTGGGCAAGTTCTCGATTGTCATAAATGCGGATACTCTTTGGATCGTGCTCTTTGAGAAGTATTTCTACAAACCTCTTGCCAAAAAATCCAAGCCCTCCTGTAACTAAAATAGTTTTTCCATTAAACATATAATATAAAGGCTACCATTTCTTGATGGTTTCCTTGGTTTTATTTTTTATTTTTTTATATACTTTGTAAAAATTTCTATTAAAATCCGGAGAAATAAGTCTCAAAATTTCGTTACCCCAAATTCTATATTGCCCTGAAACCTTATAAGCCGTTATAATTCCGTTTTTAATCATTCTCTTTAAAGTACTTTCGCTTACCTTAAGAAAATCCCTAGTTTCTCTGGGAGTATAGATTTGATTTGGTTTTATATCTTCTACCATAATAACCCTTTTATATAATAATAAACCCCTCTTGAGTCTATGTCAAGAGGGGTCAAAAGGTGTCAATTTAATCTTTATCTATTTTACCCAAATCCGGTACGCTTTTTAACAACCAAGAGGAGCTTTGTATTTTTCCTCCTCCTACATTATTCACTATTTTTATTCCAAATTTATCGCAAACTTCTTTTTCTGGAATATTTTCAGAGTTCCTATCCCCTCCTTTGGCAAAGAATATTTCTTCATTTGAATGCATTTTGGCAATCTCCTTTATGCTTTCGGACACCGATTTGTCTTTATCTATTGATAAAAAAACTTCGTCCACAAATCTTAAAGATTTTATTATCTCAACCCTCTCCTGTTCTGGCATAAAGGCAATACTGCCTTTTAATTTTACTTGCTGATCGTTATTTACTATAACAACCAAATAATCACCTATTCTCTTTGCCTCTCTAATACAATTTACATGGCCTATATGAAGAGGATTAAAATAACCCGAGGTGATAACAACTTTGCTCATTTTTACTTTTTAGGAATTTTGTGCGCCGATTTTTCTCCGCCGTCGTATTTTAAAACCAAATCAAGGGCGCAACTTGGGTAATGCTTTTTAAGTATTTTTGCGTTAGGAATAACGCAATGTCCACCTATATAACCCTCGGGGCAAGAAAGAACCGGACGGACTACGTGTCCCATACCCAATTTTTTATAACCCTCATTATATGTTTTATTAAAATCAGTTACAGCGTCTTCAAATTTTACCCCAAAGATATCGCAAAACTTTTTCATTTCTCCATGATAGGCTATACATAATCCGTAATAAGTTGTATCGAGAACTTTTCCAAGCTCAGTTGAAGCCGAAGGATAAAAAACTTTTGTCTTCATTCCCAACGAATCCAAATGTTTTTTTGCCAATTTCCCAATTTTTTTGTCATCTGCTCCTATATATTTTATAAAGGTCTTAATACCTCCAAATAAATTAGGATGCACCCCCCTAACAGGACTATGAACAACTCTTCCTGAAAACTTTTTAGACAATTCTTTTGTTGTGCCCGGTGAAGTTGTGGAATGAATTATGGTTAGTTTTGGTTTTATGTGGCCTATTTCTTTTTCCAATATGCCAACAAAATCCTCATTATATGGAATACAAACATGCAATATTTCTACTCCTATCAAATTATCATCTCTACCAATGTCCTTTACCAGCACTTCCCATTTTGAAGGTTTATAAAACTTAGCTACGGCCTGACCTATTTGCCCATAGCCAAGTATACCTATTTTAATTTTTTTATTATTTTTTTTGCTATTCATACTTTTAATCATTTATCGGCTGAGCGTTTGACCATGTGTCAAAAATACATCCGATTTCAATGATTTTTTTTATTCCCTCATCCAAAGAAAACTTTGGCTGGTATTTTAAAAGTTGCCTTGCCTGATATATTGTTGGTATTCTCTTTTGTATTTCACGGGATTCTTCCCTGTCTGATTCTTCCATTTTAACAAAAACGGGTTTTAGATCTTTGCCTGATATTTTTATAACTTTTTCTGCAAGGTCTTTCATAGATATAGACCCTTCGTCGTTTCCGATATTAAATATTTGGTTTTTGCCATTTTCTTCGATTATAACCTTACTCACACCCTCAACCGCATCTTCTACATAACAAAAAGTTCTTATTTGTTCTCCCGTGCCATATATAACAGGAGCTTTGCCATTCATAACATTCTTTATAAACCTTGGCATAACAAACTCTGCCACCTGCCCGGGGCCGTAAACATTAAAAAACCTTACAATTGAAAATTCCAGACCGTATTTATCATGATAAGCTTTAATATACTCTTCACCTGCCAACTTGCTCACTCCATACAAAGAAACAGGGCTTTTGGGGTTACTTTCTTTTATTGGACACTCAATAGGCTCTCCATAAACCTCTGAAGAAGAGGTAAATACTATTCTTTTTACTTTTTCTCGGGCGCATGCTTCTAATACATTTATTGTCCCCAAAATATTGATATCAAGACAATTGAGCTTTTTTTGTTCAGTATTGCGCACCCCTAACATGGCAGCAGCATGTATTACATAATCACAACCTTTTGTAGCATCGCTCAATGCATCTTTGTTAAGTATGTCGCCTATTATCTTTTCTGCCTCAATTTTCTTGCCCATCTTTTGGCACAAAATATCAAAGTTGTTAAAACTTAGGTCAAAAAGACGTATCTTAAACCCCTTTTCAGCCAAATTAAGGGCAATATGAGTGCCTATAAAACCACCTCCGCCTGTTATTAAAACTTTTTGGTTGCTAAAATCCATTTTTATTTATAATATGAATATATCATAAAAATAAACTCAAAACAATACTATGCACCCTCAAAAAATCCAAAAGGCAATATTTCTTAGCATTTGCGTTGTTCTACTACTACCAATATTAATTTTGCCCCCAAGCTTTCAACCATCTGATTGGACACGCACAATACTTTTAAGAATTGCTTTAACTTGTTTGGCGTGTTTTGTATTCTTTAGATGCTTTATAAAGAAAGACTTTGATATCTCCCTGCCAAAATGGAACCTAGCAAAATATATTCCGCTAATTTTACTTTTGGGCTTTTTGCTATCTGTAGCAATATCCACAATATTTTCTCAAGACCCAAGGTTTAGCTTTTTTGGAAGCCCGGCAAGAGCGGGCGGACTTTTGAATCTGCTTTTTTACGTATTTTTTGCGATCTTTCTTTTCTTGTTTATAAAACAAAATACCTGGGAAAAACTATGGCGGATAAACCTTATAACAGCCACAATAGCATCTTTATTTGCTATTGTGCAATCGTTTAATATATTAAAAGATGTTTTTGTGTCTTACGAGGGCGGATCTGCTCCATCTTTTCTGGGAAACTCAACCTTTTTGGCTATTTATATTTTCTTTAATGCCATATGGACCCTCAACATATTTTTACAAAAGAAATCTGTAAAACAAAAAACACTCTACGGCGTTTTATTTTTACTTTTTATACTGACAATTTTTCTCACAGGATCCAGAGCAACCTATCTTGCAATAATTGCATCTTTGCTTTTCTTCTTCTTTTTCTACCCGTTTAAGATAAAAGCTTTAAAAATACTAAAAATTTCTGCAGTTTCTTTGCTTGCATTTGCTGTTATTGTTGTTGCTATATTTAATTTGTTTCCAAACCTAGGAGAAAAAAATAAACTTTTTTCGCGCTTAGAAAACAGACTGTCTATTGAAAGAATTGCAGAAGATTTGTTTGGCACGCGTTTTGCTGTTTGGGATATAACTTTAAAGGCTATAAAAGAAAAACCGTTGTTTGGCTGGGGCCCGGAAAACTTTTATATTGGCTTTGAAAAGTATTATGAGCCTACGGCCGGCGGACTACAAAGATTGTGGTGGGACAGGCCTCATAACATCTTTCTAGATATTATTGTAAACAATGGAATTTTGTCTTTAATCTTGTATATCGGTTTTTGGTTCTTCCTTTTGTGGTCTTTGCAAAGATTCAAAACAAAAGAAACTAATCCTCAAAACATATATTCTGCGCACACTTTGCAAGCCATATTCATAGGATATTTGGTGGCTTTGTTTTTTAACTTTGACAGTTTCCCCACTTATCTTATTTCTTTCTTTGCCATAGGATATTCTTTGTATCTTATATTTTCACAAGACCAATTTGAAGATTCAAAAACAGATAAAACTCAAAACATTCAGCAAAATAAGTTTGCAACGGCTATTTGGGTAGTTTTGTGCGTTGTTGTTGCCCTATTTTTATTTTTCTGGAATATAAAGCCTCTTTATTTAAACGAATCAATTGCCTATTCAAAAAATTTATCAAATATAAAACATTGCAAAGACGCGTTATCTATATCAAAATCAACAACCAAAAGCCCCGGTATTCTCAAGGTTTACAGCGCTCTTATATATTCGGATGTTGTCAAAAAATGCTCCGATGAAACCAATCAAATAGAAAACGCAAACACAGCAATAGAACTCTTAAAAAAAGCTTCTGTCATACAACCAAATTATACCAGAACATGGTTATTTATGGGTGGGTTTGTTAATGTTTTGGCTGCCAGAGAAGAAAACCCAGACAATAGAAACGCGCTTTTGAACACGGCCAGAGATTACCTTAATACAGCATTAAAACTAAGCCCAAAAAGACAAGAAATTTTAATAGAGCTTGAAAAGAGCTACTTAGTAGAGAAAGATTATTCTTCTATGGCCGAAATTGCCCAAAAATGTATTGATATAGACCCCAATCTTGGTATTTGTTATTGGTACTTGGGAATAGCCGAAATATTCTCCGGAGATCAGGTCAACGGCAAAAAAAATATAGAAGAGTCACTAAAAAAAGGAGGATTTCCCCCTCAATATATACAGCTTGGAGTGGCATATATAAGCCAAAAAAATTATGTCGATGCCGCTGAGGCCTATAGACTTTTAACTGGAGACTATCCAGACAACGCAAGCTATCATGCAGTATATGCATTTCTTTTAAAAGAAATTGGTGATTATACAGGAGCAAGCTCCCAGGCATTAAAAGTTTTTCAATTACAACCTGAAAACAGCGAATCTTTACAATTTTTGCAACTTCTCTTGGGGCTTAGCCCAAACAATCCTGTAGTTCACAGCTCTTTGGCATTTGTATACAGCGAAATAGGCCAACAAGAAAAAGCTGTGCAAGAACTCAATACTGCAAAAAATATTTACCTTAATTTAATTTCGAGAGACTACAACAATAGCGGGTATCACTACCAACTTGCCGGAGTTCTTGCCGAACTTGGAGATTATGATGGCGCCTACAAAGAAGCTCTAATTACAATAAAAATAATAGAATCAAGCCCCAGCTCTTACTACACAAAAGAACAAGTAGAAAAATTTATACAGACTTTGCCAAGCTGGGAGTTTTGGGACAGATATTTAAGACAGCTCCAAAAATAATCTTATTTGCAGTCTTGCGGGCAATCTTGTGGGGTTTCGGCGCAACTGCAGTTTAACCTGTCATTATTTTCGCAAGGCTCATTTGGCTTCTGACAAATACCGTCTCCGCAGTTGTCTTGACATATAATAAGCCCCGAAGGCTCACCACCCTCTACCTCAATACCACTCAAATCTATTGGATTGTCTATAATATCTGTCTGCTCTTCATTTTGGCTTGCCAGATTTTTTGAATATTTAAACAGCATTACTCCGGCAACTGCCAAGAATGCGATTACTAATACTATTATTACAACTATTAAAGTTTTTTTGTTCATAATCCAATAATACCAAAAAACAGCAATCGGCTCAATGGCATTGAGCCGATTAAACCAAAAAGCCCCGTGAGGGGCTTTTGGTTTACTCTTTTAACCTTTCACAAGAAGGTAAGAGAAATTAGTCTGTCCAAACTTCAGAACCTATGTCTGTAAACAAGTAGGAGTTTGACCAGTCGCCTGTTCCAGCTGTTGTTGAAGCTGAGTGAGCGATTGATGATTGATCAGACCAGATAAACTTGGCTGCTTCGGCTGAGCCATCGGCTGTTGCTGAAGAGTACAATTTGAGTACGCTGGTTACTGATGTTCCTACGTTGATGTAGTTGTAGGTTGCTGTTTGAGCAGCTGTGTCTGGAGCAAAGTCAATTGAGACAGAGTCAGAGCCTACGTATGTTGCAGCGTCTGTAACGTTGAACCCATTAGGAATACCCTTCAAGGTGTATGTTACTGTGCTGCCGGCTGCTACTTCATCTTCCAATGAGCTATCCCATGTGATGACGATTGTGCTGTCGCCCTCTGTTGCACCTGAGGTGCTTTCAAGGCTAAAGCCATCTTCATCCTGGATTGTCACAGAAGATGTTGTAATATCAACTCCGTTTCTCAAGAGTTTCAATGTATCCAATTCCAATGAGTCTGTTGCGCCTTCACCGTCAACCCATGCTAAGGCCAGCTTAACTTGCTTTACAGCAACTGAACCTTGTGATGGGGCTGTGACTGTGAATTTGTACAAATCTCTTTCACCGCCATTGACCAATACTGAATTTGTAAGGTCAACTAAAGCCAATGTAGGAACTGCGCGATACACCAAGGTAGTATTAGCTGTCCTTGCGTTTGTATCTTCAGACACTGTTCCATTTGGATTCTGGTACTTGACGTATGTCAAGGCTGCTTTTGTGTCAACATCAGATGTGCTTGCTGCGTACGATACTGCTGACAAATTCCACTTTAATGTAAGTGTCTTTGTGCTAGAAGCAAGTACGTCGACAGTCAAACCTGTGAAGTTAAAGTAGCTGTTTGTGTTGTCGTAAGAAACTGTCTTCAATAATGTTGAACCGTCATACAATGAAGCTGTAACAATTGCAGCAGAATTGCTGTTTGCTGTAAACCTCATTTCAGTAACTGTGTACTGTTGATATGAAGATGTCAATTTGAATGTTCCTGCAACAACTGTCTGGTTTCCAGAAACAACTTGGTTGTCTGGAGGAGTTACTGTAGATGTGGCAAATGTGCCAGATGTGAATGTAACTGTTTGACCAGTGACTGTTGTAGAGTCGGCTGTTACAGCTGAGCTGGCGGTTGTACCGTCAATATCAACTGTGGCAACTCCATCCATTCCACCGGCTGCTGAGCTAGAAACATCTGCGTATACCTCAACGTCAACTGTTTGTCCGGCTGGCAATACATAGTTAACTGACCATGTGTTTGTAGCTGAAACTGTTGATTTTACTGTTGTGGTATTTGTGCCGTATTTCACATACAAGTTTGTTGCATATGAAGATACATCATCCAAGGCTACGTTGATGGCTGTCACGTTAACAGCTTCTGTTGTAGCTGCTGTTAATGTGAAGTGACCCAACTTATAAGCTGTCAATGGAGAAACAACGGCCTGATCTGTGTAAGCGGTGTATTTTGACAATGTCAAACCACCTTGTGCAACTGTCAATGTGTTGCCATCAACATCTGCTGATGGGGCATCGATTGTTGTAGATGATACTAAGCCTGTTGCGTTGTTCCATGCGCTTGAACCTTCGATTCTGGCAGCAATTGTTGTGCCATTTGTAACGTTGTTAGTGCCGTCATTGTCGTAAATGTCAGCTCTTACTTCCAAAGTTACAGGTGAACCTGGATCAACTATTAAAGATGAACCAAGGTTGAATGTTGTGTAAGCTGTTGTATATCCGTTGTCATACAAGTTTGATGTTGAACCAATTTGTACTCCATTAGCATACAATGCACCATTTCTCAAGTAGCTAACTGTGCCTGTGCTGACGACTGCTGAAACATACAATGTTTCAATTTTAACTCTTTCGCCAGCTGCTTTAACCTCGTACTTTGCCAAAGTGACATTGTTTGCACCATCGACAATATTGCCAGAAGGTGAATCTGTCTTTTTGGTAAATGTGATTGTACCAGAGTTAACTGTTTGTGTACCGGTGTATCTCTTTGAGAATGTTGTGCTGTTTGCTTGAGCCAATACGTTTGCTCCGTATTGTGAATCAACAAATGTTACATCGGCAACGTTCCACAAATTGAATATGAAATTCAATGAAGAACCGCCAACGATATCAGCCAATACTTTAACAACTCTTGTTCCGGCCTCCATTCTCTTTGGAGCTGAGGTCAAATCAAAAGTTACGTATCCATTTGTATCAAGGGCCATTGTTGAACCAACTTGGACTCCATCAACATAAAGTTTTAAGTTTTGGATGTCGCCATTGGCAACAGAACCAGTCTTTCTAAAGCTGATTCTTGTCATATCAACTGCTCTTGTTCCAACTGTCACGCTGTTCTGCCATACTGTGAATCCTTCTTGAGGATCAATTGATGCATCGGCAGTAGGTGATGTTGTTGTTGCAAAGCTGACGCTAGCCAATGTACCTGTAGCAATTGTCATTAAATTGCCAGATACTGGGAATACTCCATTTACGGAGCTTGCGTTTGTTGTAACGCTAGTTGCGGCTACAACTTGTACGCCAACTGTTTCGCTAGCTGTTCCGTCGATATCAGCTGTAACTGTAATTGTTTTTGTGCTTCCAGCAGGAACTGTGAAAAGTCCTGATGTGTTGTTGAATGTAATTACAGTTGATGAAACTGATGCGCCATCGGTCAATCTTGTGGCACCGTCAAACAAATAAACGTTTGTCAAAGATGCATCAGCTGATACGCCGATTCTCTTTAACTGTAATCCTGTAACGTTTGCTGCTGAGCTACCTCCGTTGGCAAAAACTAATCTTGCTAATGGGGCTTGTGCTTGGCCGTCAATGATTGTTGCGGCTACTGGATTGTTAGATGCTAATTGCACTGTCAATCCTGATCCGGTTGGGACAATTACTTGTCCTCCGGTTGTTCCGATAAGAGCATTCAATGCTGCTCTTGTCATAGGACCTGCCTGATTTGCAGGTGTCCATCCTTTTGATACCTGGAAAGCTCTAACAGCTACCAAGGTTTTTGAACCAAAGTATGTTGTTTCCATTCCTGGTGATCCTGCTCCTGTTGCAGAAACTTGAAAGCCATTGGCATTCAATAAGACCTGTAAGCATTTTACATCTGATCCTGTTGAACCAACTGTTAAGTTCCTTGTGAAGCTGACTCCGGCGCATGCGCCAGTTCCAGTTGTGCCGGTTGTACCCTGCAAAGCTGTTAACTGGGCTTGCAATTGAGCGATTTGAGCTAACAACTCGTCAATTGTTACACCTTGAGCCACTCCAGGAGCAATTGCTACAACCAATGCCAATACGGCTACGGTTGTGATAATTGTTCTCTTTATACTCATTTTAGTGTGTTTTGTTTTGTTAATTATTTTCCGCCTGAGGCGGATCCGCCTTTGGCGGAATTTTTATTTCTCGCCGGTCGACCATTTCCTGTTCGCGACTTTACGTACTAATCACGAACAACGGCTCGTCGAATTTGCGAAGCGCTGAGCGCCCCGCCCCTTAAGTTTTATTCATAAAACACAAGGGGCGGGACACTCCTACGTAATCGCTTATATATTTAATTTACTAATAATATTTTTTCTAATGCTTCCGCGTATTTTTCCTGGCTATACAAATCTTTTACTTCATCTAGGGTTTTTTGTTGACTTTCTGATAAAGTAGATTTTTCTAAATCTGCAATCTGATTTTCCACAACTATCTGGTACAAATTTACAACATCGGGGTTGGTATCCAGATCAACTCCGGTCACATCAGCCAAAGTTTTAAAACTTCTGGCAACTTCTTTCATAACTATTGGGTTTGGCATTTTTTCGCTAATATTCTTTGCCAATTCAGAAGCGCGGACATTTATTTCGTTTATAGTAGTCTCATTTCTGCCCTGTTTAACCAAATCGTCTACGCCACTGCTCAAGGCCACAACATTTTGTTTTAAGACCGATTGCTCATCAACTGGGGTAAGCTGGATAAAACCAAACACTCCTATAACCACAAACAAGATAACTGCGAATGAATAAGCCAATCTCTTTGATGTAAATACAAAAGAAAAAACATTCATGAAACTGACCCTCTGAACTGGCGCTACCAAAACCTCCTGTTTTTCCAACAAGTTAGTTTTAAGCAAAGAAGCCCATTCCTTCCTGGGTTTAATCTCTTTGAGAGTTTTTAGTTGTGCTATGAGTTCTAAATCCTCCATATTAAAGTTATGACGTTTGAACCTGCCTATTTATTACAGATTTGAGTTCTTTTAAGCCCCTATGAAGCATTACCCTTACGTTTCCTTCAGACTTTCCCATAAGCTCGGCTATGTCGGATACCGGCATATCCTCTAAGTAATGCAACAATATAATGTCTTGGTAGTCTTTATCGAGCTTACCTATAGATTTCCTAACAGTTTCTACTTCGGAGCTCAAAACCGCTTTTTCGTGAATATTGTGACTAGGATCAGTCATTTCTGGCACAACCTCGGTTGACACTATATTTGTCCTACCCTTGCTTCTATAATGGTCTATAACAGTATTTCTGGCTATCTGGTATAAAAAGGCACCCGGGTTATTAACCCTACCCCCAGAGGCCAAAAAGGCTTCCCATCCCTTGGTAAACACCCTTGAGGTGATATCCTCGGCTGTTTCTTGGGAATTAACCTTCAGATAAACAAAACGGTATATTTTATCAATATACTCATCATAAACCTTGCTAAATTGTTTGCTTACACGATCCATCTAACTAGCCTAAATAATACCATAAATATTAAAAAAATGCAATAGGACAGATAGGACAAACGCCTATGTCCTAACTACCTAAGAATGTCCTACCTATGTCCTAACCCACTACTGAATAAACAATTTCGTTGTGCTCTCCGATTCGCCTTATTTTGTTGGCCATCAACAACTCTTCTAAATCCCTTCTAATAGTTCTTTTGGTAACATCTGGAAAAAATTTCTGCAAATCCTTTACTTGGGTTTTGGGGTTCTTGCTGATAAAATCTAATATCTTTCCCTGCCTGTCGGTAAACTCTATATCTGCCAATTCCTTGTCTGTAACAGGTTCTTTAATGGGCTCTTTTATCTCAGATAATTCTTGGGCCAATTCTGAAACTATAGGTTGCAATCTGTGCTTTATTTTTTCGTATTCCGCAGTAACAATCAAGCAATTTGCCGAGTTTATCCAACCTTGCGCTTT
>Ga0172375_10002332_pt1 | contig 29719 bp, 18 predicted proteins | sample LakKiv1m_FD_114537 | JGI IMG/M metagenome (GOLD analysis project Ga0172375, IMG submission 114537) | Freshwater microbial communities from Kabuno Bay, South-Kivu, Congo - kab_092012_11.1m | ecosystem: Environmental > Aquatic > Freshwater > Lake | place: Democratic Republic of the Congo... | reverse complement strand
GATCACTCCGGAAGAAATGCTTATGTTTATAGATCTTGGTCCACTCACAGAATTTATGCTTGAGCGCATGGGCGTGCAACGTATGGATACTTCTCTTGAGACTGTATCCCGGATTTTAACTACATACTCCAGTTTACTGCAGTCTGGGTTGGATCCAAAAGCTGCGTTGTATGAAACTGCGTCGATGCAGGCACAAAATGAACAAGGCATTGCGCCGGACCAAATGCAACCCGCTGATAGCTATACGCCCCCTGTTGAAGGGCTCGGACTACCACCGAATGTATAGGTATTGAATATTTTAACAATCTATGGTATAATACGCACATACCGTAGAAATACGAGCAGTCCGGTTATCCTCGCCAGGTAACCAGAGAAAGGATTAAACATGGCAGACTTAAATAATATGAGTCCGGCACCCGCACCGGCTCAGGCTCCAGCTCCGGCACCTGTATCTGCCCCTGCACCACAAAGTGCACCGATACCGGATCCCCAACAGCAGCAACAGCCACCATTAAGCGGAGACCAGCAGGCGTTCCTGAACTCGCTTATGCCTCAACAGCAACAGCAACCACAGCAACAGCAGCAGGAGCCGCAAACCCAACAACAGAATACTTCGCCTGATAATTATGCATTTGCACAAATGAGAGTGCAAAACAATCAGTTGCTGAAAACCTTCCAGCAAATTGCACCTCTGTTGGGTGTTGATCTCACGAAGGTGGACGTCAAAGATGCCCAGGCAATGTCACAAGCTCTGCTTTCGGCAGTGGTCATGAACCAACCCGGGCAACAACAGCAGCCTGCGCAACCAGGACAGCCGGCGCCACAGCAAACTGATCCAAACATGATCCTGAGAGCATTTAATGCTGAACAACAAGCAGAAGTGCTCGCCATGGAGAATCGGCGTATTAAAGCTGCACAAGGTTTTCAAACTGTCAAAGCACAGTTTGGACTGGACCAGACGGGTCTGGATAACTTTGTGAATCAATTGATCGTACACCAGGTCAATCCTTATGAAATGGACAACGTGGATTTGGTGAATCTGTATCAACAGTACAACATGGATTCGATCATTGATGCCAAAGCAAAAGCTCTGATTGCTGCGCAACAACAGCAACAACAGCATACGACGAAACCAACCACTCTCAATGGAGCCCCAGTGAATGCACCCCAACCAGGCACTCAAATAACGACTCAAGCCCAGTTTGATGCATTTTTGAAACAAATGCCAACGGGGTAATATGAAAGGTTGTGAGTTCTCATGGCAGACAATATCGTTTTAACCCCAACCGCTGATATCAATGCGGTGCTCAATTTCGTCAATACCTACGGCGCGGGCATGGTTGCCCCCGAGGTGTTCTACAGCCGGCAGCTGTTAGACACGATTCGCTTGGGTGCGGATCAATATGTGTACTACAAGCTGGCAACAACCCAGCCCATTGGGGACAAAGCCGACAAGCTGATGCTGCGGCGTTGGTCTCCCCTGCAGGCACACACCGTGCCATTGCAGGAAGGTGTCCCTCCGATTTCCGATAAAGGTTCCGTGGAAAAATATGAAATGACCACGGCGCAGTATGGTCGGTATATGGAGTTCTCCGATAAGGTGGACTTCAAAGTTGTGGACCCGATTATCGCGTTCTACACGCAAGAGTATTCCATGGTTGCCATGGAGACCCTGGACATGCTTGCCCGGGAAACGCTCATGGCGCTTGCCAATCCGTATTTTGCGGGTCTGGAAGCCGGCGTGGAGGAACTCGTCGTCACCTCAAAGCCATCCTTGGCTGACCTGCGTACCATCGTTCTCAATGTGAAGAAACAGCTCGTGAAACCGATTGCCGGTAATTATTACCGTGTGATTGGCTCGCCGGAGTTCTACTTTGACATGGTGACCGATCCGATTGTTGAAAAGTACATGACGATCAATCAAACGACCAAGAGTGTATACTCTGACTCGCAAATCCCGCCAATGTTCAACCTGGAATTCACGGAGACCATGGCTGTTCCCACCACGGCTGAGTTTTATAAGCTCGTCGACGGCGTGGATACGCTGTCTCTCAGATTGTACAGAGCTGTCACGGTTGATGCAACTGGTGTGGTTTCTTATGAATATCGCACGATTGACATCACCACGGATGATGGCAATGGCAATCTGTATTATGCCCTTACGGACGGATATGTGGCAGACAGCCGCACCGGTCAGGACGCTTCGTACCTGCTTGGGCAGCATATCTGGGATCTGGATGCCTACAACGCGGACGTGGCTGTTGCTGATGCTCCCGCTCAAGGTTCCACCGCATCCGATTGGATGGAACTGCGGATGCAGCACATCCTGGTCCTGGGCAAAGACTGCCTGATCCGTACCGGTATCGCCGGCGAAGATTCGGCAAAGATGTATGTGAAACCCAAAGGCTCCAGCGGCGTGCTCGATCCTATCGACCAAAGACAGTCGATTGGTTTCAAAATCAACGACGTTGGATTCGGCTCTGCTCGCAACGAAGCGATTGTGGATTATATCTGCATTCCTTCCCAACTGTTGCTGGCGTAACGGAGGAATAAATGGCTACTCAGACTCAAAGTGCTAAAAAAGAATCAACTCAATCTGTGGCTGCGCAAAACAAAAACTTGGATGCCCTCCTGCAGCAAGCATCCATGGCAGGATTGCCGCCTGAGTTCGGTTCTGTGCGTGTAGTTGACCGGGAAGCTCTCGAAGCCCTGGATATGCGCAAAGCAATGCGAGACCTGGAACAGAAGAAAAAGTTGCTTCATGCTCGCTACATTAAAGAAAAAAAGGTTCCAGTTGTGCTGGCGCCATCGTATGCTGCGTACTTCGGAAAGGTCATGATGGTTTCTATAAATGGAATCTCCATTACCATTCCGGTTGATGGCAGACCATATAAAGTGCCTGAAACTTTTGCAACTGAAATCGGACGTCGGAGAGTTGCGGTGGACAACATTGAGCGTAAAAAACTCAGAATGGCAGACATCTCAAAGAACTTTGAACAGTCTCCGGGGCAACTGAAACTGTTTTAGGACCACGACAGAAGTAAAACGGGGTATGCAGGAATGTATACTCCGTTTTTCTCTAATGAGGTGATATTATGAAATTAAGTATTTTATGCGGACTCATCAACGTAAAACTTGCTGGTGAGCAACTGCCTCAAGCCACTTTACTTCCTCTGATTGATGAAGTTATAGATGATATCAACGACCAGCTCAACTCAATCTTTCCGGTTATGTCAGACTTTGCAGCAGATAATGCAAATGGTCCTGACTACGATTACAATCTGTTCCCAGATCGGTATCTCCGGAAAGTTGTTGTTTATGGCGCTGCTGCGAAGTTTTACAGCATTGATGAAGAAGGAATTGGTCCTGCGGAGGACTTCACCTTACGATATTCACAGAATCTGTATTACATGATCCGAGATTATACCTCGCAAGTACCCCTGGCATATCAAGCTGGAGCGCAGGGATTCATTGAAGACGATGATACTACAGATGTTGGTATCTATGTGTATGGAGGTGACATTAACTGATGGTGGCATTTAAACAATACCAACGTGGTGTCCGTCAACAGGTCACCGATTTAAGCTATACCCAAGGTATGGCGTATACGCAAAAACCTTTGCAAACGGGCTTTAACCGAAGAATCATAAACTATGATTTTATGGATAGCGGCGCAGGTTTAAGAGCACGCCCAGGTTTAAAAGCAACAGATACCGAAATTGTTGCCGGTGCAGATGCAGTGCTTCTTAATAGCGCCTATGCAAAGTTTGATATAAATGAATCTCCTATCCGGGCGAACTCTTTAGCTGGGTTCTTTCAGATCTCAGAAAAAGCAAGTTTATTTACACCTTACCCAAATGCGTTGTACAGTAAGTACACTTATGCTGGATTTTTAAAGCTATACTCCAGTTTATCTTGGATTAATGCACCAACTTATAATGGTTTACGAATTGGTAGAGATCCGAGTGCAAGTGCAGCCGGCGTTATGGATTATGGTGTGTTTGCGCCCCTTTATGATTATGTAACAAAAGAACATGCTGTTCTCGGGGGTCTTCCATCTGGAAAAAATATTGCTTTTCCACGGGGAGGCTATGCATATGAGTTTCCAATGCTTATAAACGGATTGTGCATTAGATATGATGCTGATGCACAGGAATATACTATTTCCGGGCATACATTGGAAGACAACGTGGAGTTTGCAATTGGACAAATGATGCCCAATAATCTGTTTGTGACCCCAACTGAATGCACAACTTCTTTACTGGTTTCAGGTGCAGCAACTATTGTTGGTACTGATCCACAAGTGGTGGTGACACAAAATCTTTTGGGAGATATTGCAGCAACAGATTATGATGTACCCAATACTGTAACGATAGATACTGCAGCGCACATCACGCTTATTATGCTACGTTTTCCGAATTCCGGAACCACTGTAACAGATCTTAAAATTAAAGTACAGGTGGAACTTGGTGCTGTTGCTACAGCTTGGGAAGCATTTGTTGGATCAGATGCAATAGCACCCACATTTTATGATATAAATGGCGTGCCTTTTGCCACCGCAGAGCACATGATTCACACTCCCAACGTATACTGTTTTGATGATAAATTTGCTTATATCACTTTGGCGTATGATACAAATATTCCTGCTATTGGAGATGGAGGGCAACCAATAACTATTTCAGGGTATAAATTTCAATTGGCTGTGGGTAATGCAGTTCGTAATTCCACACCAGCGTGGAATGCCAATGAAATTATAACTCCAAAAACATTAACTCCAAGTGAAGCCTCCATGTGGGGATACAATATGCTCGCGGACAATCCATATTCCTTTGCAAACGGCACTGGTAATGCAGTAATTGCACTCACAGGAATCTTGCCTTACACTGCGGATGGATTGCAAATTGCACTTACTCCAAAAGTAAATCAAACAATTACCCTGGAATGTTTTTACGACGCCACAACACCTGGAGATTACAAAGTTAAATTTGAATGGAAAGATATTGTCAGTGCTACTTGGACGACCATTGCAACAGTTGATCCGGATGCCAGGGATAGGTTTAGATGCACATTTACCAATCCGGGTAGAGAAATTTTTATCCGTGCAACTGCTATAAAAACATCAGATAGTTCTGAACCATCTGTGATTGCAGCTGGGTTCAATTTCAGTCCTACCACAAAACCGGTTAATTTTGAAAATTATTATTTGGCTTCTTGCCGAAAAATGGTCTTCTGGAATCACCGGTTATGCTTGTATGATTTACCCGGGCAGGACAGCATCATGTTCCTCAGTGACTTAAATGATATATCCTACTTCCCATATCCAAATAATATGGAGGACTTTGGTGTTTCTATAAGAAAAATCATCCCCTACCAGAATGATTTGTTGGTATTTACTCTTGATAGTGTATATCTGATTTCACTCAATAGTGATGGACTTACCTGGACCAAAACACTTATACAAGGTGGTTTAGAGATTTCTGCACTTGATGCGGAGTTTATTACTTCAATCAAATCCTTTGTGATGTTTAAATCCGGACATTATTTCTACTTAATTGTACCAAGTAGCAGTATTGCCGGCACATTAACAATTGCTCCAATCTCTGCACCAATCCAAGAATTACTGGATAATCTGGATACGTTTTTTACTGAAACGCTTACTGATTTATTTGCCTATACGGGAGCATACAACTTGGTGCAGTTCAGGACATACCAAACATTAGATGAAATACACATTGTATTTTCTCTTACTTTAGATGATGATACCTGGGTGCATGTGGATCTTATCTACAGTACCTTAAAACGAAATTGGCGCACGTATGTCTTTGAAAGCCAAGGAATGATCTTGCCATATATCTCAGATATTACACAAGGTCCACAGATTATAACTCAATCTGCAGAAGATCCAACACATCTGCAATACTACCAGTTTGATAAAACTCTTACAAACTGCAATGATGACCTGGCGACAGTTTACAATAATATTCAGTTGCTCGATACAGGTTACAGAGATCTTAGTGTTGAATTTAAAAAACGTTTCCGGGAATTTCAATACTTGGTGTACGTTGAAGATCCTACAATTCTAAAGTTTTCTACTGCCTTTTATATTGATGGAATTATACGAAAGGCACCAACTGCTCTGCAGGGAGAACTTACTCCTGACCCAGAAGAACCCGGACGGTATCTGTTATTTATTACAGATGAACCAATTTATGACCTGCTACCAAATATTCTGGCACCGGATAATCCGGCAATTCCAGAAGAATATTGGCAGTTGGACGTAACAGATTTTGGACGTAAGTTCAGCGTAAAAGTTCGGCAGCAAGTCGCTGGTAAAGGTTTCGCTGGACGTCTGGTTATCAAAGCAAACAATACCGTCGGACATGAACTCCTACATAATGCCTGGGTATTCAGGCTATTGAATTCGAGGTGATCACTCATGGCTTATGATCCAACAATATGGATGAACATACAACCATTTACAGAGTTGCCGGCTGATGCTCCGGTAACTGCAATGGACTGGAACTCACACTGGCTTGCAATTGTATTGCTCGCAAATCATGCTGAAGATGCAATCCAAGATATTAGAGAAACGATTGCAACAATGGAAATGATGGAAGCCGCAATTCAAGCTGCTGCTGATGCCGCTGTATCCGAGGATGCCGCATGGCAATCCGCACAAGCAGCAGCTCTTAGTGAGCAAGCGGCAGCTCTTAGTGAGCAAAATGCTGGCGCCTCAGAAGATGCCTCTGCCGCCTCAGCTCTATCAGCTGATAACTCAGCGGATGCTGCTGCATTATCTGAACAAAATGCTGGAGCTTCCGAAGATGCCGCAGCAATCAGTGAAGCAAATGCGTTAGGGTATAGCAATAGTGCTGCTGCTTCAAATGTAGCAGCGGGACTCGCAAAAACCGCTGCTGAAACAGCGCAAGGTCTGGCTCAAGCTGCGGCTACAGATGCGCACAACTATCAAACTGCTGCTGGTGAAAGTGCTACAGCAGCTTCTGGATTTGCAAACGCTGCTGCCGGCAGTGCCGCTGCTGCTCTTGTGTCTGAACAAAATGCTGCGGAAAGCGAAGGCGTTGTTGAAGGACTTATTGCTGATCTGGAAGCAATGATTTTAGCCGGTGGGTATATAGCTGCAACTGAAAAAGGAGCTGCCAACGGTGTTGCTGAGTTAGATGCCACAGGTAAAGTTCCCTCCGCACAACTACCATCCTATGTTGATGATGTTGAAGCCTACGCAAATCTGGCAGGTTTCCCGGTAACCGGCGAAACAGGTAAGATCTATATAGCTATTGACACCAACATTACTTATCGGTGGACCGGATCAGACTATGCTGCTATTGGTTCTGACTTAGCTTTAGGTGAAACATCCAGCACAGCTTACCGTGGGGATCGAGGTAAAACAGCCTATGATCATTCTCAAGCGGCACACGCTCCAGCAGATGCTGAAGCTAATGTTCAATCCGACTGGACGCAAGCAACTGATACGGCAGATGATTTTATTAAAAATAAACCAGCAACGTTCCCACCGGATGCGCATACTCACTCCTATATACAATTGTCTGGCAATACTCCAGGTGTAATTAAAAATCTTGTTGCAGGTGAAGCAATGGGATACGGACAAGTTGGTTACATTGGTGCAGGTTTTAAAGTCTATAAAGCCAGTAACGCTGCACTCGCCACAAGCTATGCAAGAGTAATGTGTTTAGGAAGTTCAGTTCAAGCTGATGACACTGTTGGTTTCTTAATTATTGGTGAAGTATACAATGAAGAATGGTCTTGGACCGCAGGAGATAATATTTGGTTAAGTACCGCAGGAAATATAACCCATACTGAACCTACATCTGGTGCTTTTGTGGTGTTACTGGGACACGCAACATCTGCAACATCTATGATTTTTGCTCCTGTATTACTTCCTTTGGGGGTGTAACTATGATATTAAATATGCACGGGAGACCTATTACAGCAGTTAATAATATTACTGGTATAGTACCTTTTAGAGATTTTGCAAATGTATCCCAGTATGCAGCATCTGCACATCTTTATAAAATGGAAAGCGGTGCTTTAACAACAGACTCTATTGGGACGAGCACCCTCACTAATACAAATAGTGTTGTGTCTGCTTCCGGTGGTATGTTTGGTAATTGTGCAGATTTTGGTGCAGCCAATACCAATAAAAGTTTAAATAGAAATATGACACCTACAGCAAATCCATGGACAATTTCAGGTTGGCTTAACATAACAACTGCAATTACTACTGGTATATACACAATTTTTGCTAGACAATATTACACAGCACTACAGCCAAGAATTGTTCTTCAATATGAATATAATTCAGGAAATCCCAGACTTCGATTTAGATGGGAACCAAATGGAAAAACAGGAACAAATGTGAATTATAATATTAACTTGAGCAGTGGAATTTGGTGGAATTTTATGATGACCTACCAAGGAAATGCAGCAGGACAAACATTTAAAGGATACTTGAACGGTAATGAAATTATGAGTGCAACACTTGTATCAAATGCTACAGCATCCGGTACAGATTATCCTCTTGTATTTGGTATGTACTGCGACAGTACATCTAATCCGTTTAAAGGAAAAATGGATGATATTCAAACAACTTGGGCTTATAGTTCTGCTGTAGATGCAAGAAATGTATTTTCAAAATTAAAAACATTCCACAATATTGCTGCTTAGAGCAGCAGTCTAGTATCTTGTGAAATCACACGAAATGTGATATAATGCAAATATATTCCATAAGGAGGTATAACATCATGAGTTTCAAAGTACAGTCCCGACAAACCGGGCATACACGAGTGATCCCACAGACCAATGAAGAAATTGCTTTTGCTGTAGCAGAGTTTCTTTCTGAAACTGCAGCTGCTGTCGCTGCTGAGCAGGATATTCCTGACGAAAATTCTGCAGCATTTGCTCTTGGTTTTGTAGCCAGTCTTGCAAATCCTATCTTGATGGCTGCGATCAATCTTGCCAATGGTGGTCCACTTGCAGGTGGAGAAATCATCTACATTGATGCAGATGGAGAACTTGCAGTATTGGCACCTTCACAAGGAGAACAAATCCTTTGGGGTGATGGAGATTCCATTGAATGGAATGCCCCACAACATGCAGTTGCTGATTTAGCTCCAGCTAATGTGGGTTCTATTTTCTATGTGAGCCCAACTGGTGGATTTACTCGCTTGGCTCCCGGAAACGATGGGCAGGTTTTAACACTTGCCGCTGGTGTTCCTACCTGGGCAACTCCGTAAAATTGGGATGATTAATTCATCCCTCCCCTTTTGGGGAGAAAGGATATAACACATGATTCCCTTTATTGAAATGATCGTTCCAGTTGGTCGCCGGCGTCCCGGTAAACCATTGGAAGCAGCCAAAGGTGTTGTAATACACAACACTGATAACAAAGATCCTGGTGCTGATGCTCTTGCAAATGCAAAGTGGCAACAAAACACTCCGGATTATGAAACTCCAAAAGGCAGTACGTCCAGTTGGCATATTACTGCAGGTGAAACGAATGCGATTATATCCATCCCTTTGGATGAAATTGCATATCACTGCGGTAATAGCAAGGGCAATAAAACGACAGTCGGCATTGAGATTCCAATGAATTCTGATGGTGACTTACTCAAAGCCACCGACAATGCTGCAGTTGTTGCTGCCTGGGTTTTGCGCAAGCAAGGTTTTACCAAAGCAGTGCATAAAGAAAATATCTGGCAGCACTACGACTGGTCCGGAAAAAATTGCCCAAGTATGCTTCGGCAGGGCAAACCTTATGACTGGGAAACTTTCGTAAAGAAAGTCAACGTCGCCATGGAAGAAATGGCAAAACAACCGGAACCAAAACCAGTCACTCCCACCGTCCCGACAGGAAAATCTGCGATTACTTTAAATCGCTTGCTGTATTACCGGGAAGGTAAAATCACCTGCAGAGGCGAAGACGTCACGAATCTGCAGCGTTTGTTAAACAGCAAAGGTATTGCAACTGGTAAAGTTGATGGCGTCTTTGGCAAACTGACTCGTGCCGGCGTGGTAGCCTTTCAGGAAATAAAACACCTTTCCAAAGATGGTGTTGTTGGACCTAAAACTACGGCTGCTCTCGGTGGCACCTGGTCAAAATAGGAGGAATAAACATGGTTCAAAAATTCTGGCAGAGCAAGATGTTCTGGATTTCCGTCGCTGCGCTTATTGCGTGGGCGTCCAAAACGGTATGGGGTGTCAATATTGATGCTCAGATCAATTCCTTTTTGGACGTTGCATTCCCGGTTGTTGCTTTCCTCGGAGTAGCAAACAATCCTACGAATGCAACTGGCTTCGGCGCCAACACGGGTGGCTCTACCAAATAGTAAACAAGAATATGGGCGGGGGCATAGAACCCCTGCCCTATTTGAAAGGGTGTGATCCCCATGGAATTTTCAGATTCCAAAATCATTGAGCTACTTATCGCATTACTTCAAGGAGTTGCTCGAATAGAAGAACGTATGGAACAAGTTCTTAAAAAGCAACAAGCATTAGGAGCAGCAGCCGGAAAGATTGAAGGTCTGGAATTCCGTGTCACAGCCCTTGAAACATGCGCAAAAAACAAAACCGCAGTCGTACTGTCGGTTAAACATATAGCTCTCGCAGCTGCATTATCCGTCGCAGGAAGTTTATTCTTAGCCTGGGTAAGCAATTTATCTGATATTGTGTAAGGAGGTAAAAAGTTATGGCAACTTTGAATCTTGGTGCACCGACTTTAAAACAAAATGATGTCTTTCAGTATACTCCCAGCAAGCCAACACTTACTTCTGGGGCTAACTTAGCGCAACAATTTGGTATTGATTTTGATGAAAATGCAATTTTCAACAAACTCAGGAATGCTACGCTTTCAGAATATGCCACAAAGAACCAGGAGTTTGGAAATACTGAAAATGCTTTCTATCAGGGAATGTATCAACTTGGTAATACCGCAGCTGATGCAATCCGCAGAGCGAATGCAAGTTCAATTGCTTCTGGGGCATCCAAAGGCGTTACGCAGGCAAACATTTTAACTTCCATGCTTGGCATGCAAGGTGAAGGTGCTAAAGGTGCAACAGATCTTGCCAAACAACGGAATCTGCTTAAACAGCAGCAAGCTGAAGCAGAATCTAAAAATGTTGTTGATGCAATGAATGCATCCAACTTGTTGAAGCAGGATCTTATGCAGAACTCGTTGACCAAATATGGCTTTGATGTGCAAGGCAACGCTGCCGAGCTACAGTTCTATGCGGCACTTGATGCTGCTGCAAAAGAACAGTGGGCTGCAAAATACCAGGCTGACTTGGCACGTGGCGCACACTGGATTTAAACTATGGCAAAAATCGTTAAAACAACTGACAATTGGGCAGTTGGAACCAAGTATTATGACACAAAGAAAACCAGTACCAAATCCGGTGCTGGTTCTTCTGGTGGTGCCGGCGCACAAGGTCAAGCCTACACAACTCCAAAAAAACCTGAAAATACAGGTGGAGCTGGTGCTCAAGGGCAGGCGTATAGTAAACCTGTTAATCCTGTCTCCAGTCCAAACCAGCCGGGATACTGGACCGGTTGGAAAACCGAAGGTGGTGCCGGAGCTCAAGGACAGGCTATTTCAACCAGCATAACCCTTAAAACGCCACAAGATGTTTTAGAACTTGCAAAGAATCCTCAAAGTTTTCTTTTAAGTCCAAAGTTTGAAGATAGTTTCATTGCTATGCTTTGGAAATTTATTATGCAGCAAATTCAAAATAATCAGCAAAAGCATGCTGAAGAAGTTGTTACTCTTGCGAGCACTCAAACAACTTCTCCTTATGCTTTAAACAATGGTTATATGATTAATAAAAATACTATCCTTACAGACCCCTGGGGGCAGGTAATGGGTCCCCAGTATTTATCTGAAGCTGCATATATTAATGGAGTCTATGGAGATAAATCTCCAAAAGAACTTCGTAAAATTATTGATGCCTATAAAGCAGAAACAGTTGCGCCACGAGATACAAAAGATTATATTACTATTTCTGCAGAAGAAAGATCTGCCCGGGCGCAGCAGTATCAAGAACAATTACTTATGCTTGGACTGCTTGAACAGTTATATAACATTAAAAATGTGCAACCTGGTGCTGAGCAGATAGCAAAAAGTGAAGCTATGCTTCTTGCTGAGCAAACCAAAGGACGCTCAGCTTTATTACAAATGCAAATGGAGAAAGAATATAAACTTCGGGAGGATGCTTATCTTAATTACCTCAGAGCACATCCGGATGTTATGAATCTTTCAGAAGCAGAGTTTGACAAAAATTACTGGCAGTTTTGTGTACAGTATAATTCAAAATACAACATGTATATCCCAATTGATGATGCCTTGTTGTATCGTCTTGGTTATAAAAAAGAACCATCTGAGGGTGAGCCTCAACAAACAGAATTTGAAAAGGAATTTTACGCTCGGTGGGATAAGCTATATCAACCTGACTTGGATGCCCAAAACCAGGCGATTAATGATAAATATCAAAAAACTATGGAAGCTGCCGGACAGTTTCCATTGGATTCAGAATATGCCATTGCCAATGCTTCTATTATGGAAGCAGAACGTATTGCTGTTAATTATGACAATAAGCATCAAGTAAACTCGCCTGTTGATATCGCACTAAATGCAATTGTCAGAAGTCGAATTGTTGATAGTAGTTTGTTTTTAGATAAAGCATTTGCCAAACAAGACGTTACAAAAAATCTATTATTTGTATACGCTACTGTGCGAAATGCAAATAATGAACCCTGGAAACAAAAACAATATGCTGCAGAAGTATTGGAGCAGCTTAAAAAGATTGACCCAGCTATAACTTCTCTTGAAGATGCCTCCACAGAAACACTTTGGGAGTGGTACTATGATCTAGTATACAAGCAAACTGGCGTTGCAGCTAAAGATGCAGCATTGGTTATTCATGACTACGCTGTTGATCCGGCAAGTATTTTAAAAACAGCAGGTGAAGAACTGCGTCAATTGTGGCAAGATAAATTTGCAGATCCTGCTGTACTCGGTAGAATTGATCTTGTGCTTGGAAATCTTCTTGCGGATATTGGAGAAGTCACAGATATTACAACGTATCCAATCAAATATCTTGTAGCAGAAAGTCATCCAGAACTATTTGGAAAGACTTATCAGACGCCCTATGGGGAGGTTAGAACAAAGCCAACCACTGAGGATATCCAGAAGTCTATGTTTGCTGCTACGTTCTCTGAAACAGGACGAGAGAACCCCACATACAATACTGGGAACGCTATTGGAGATATCGTTTTAGAATCTATCTCGGATTTAACACTACTTATAAATCTGGGAGCACTTGCTGCTACAAAAAACATCGGCAAAGGTGTAGCAAAAAATATTGCTAAAGATCTTGCCAAAGAATTTGATAACCTAGCAGATCCGGTTATTCAAAAAGAAATGATCCGTATTTTGAAGCAGCAACTTGCAGCTGGAGTTGATCCAAAAACCGCAATTGCTAAAATGCTGCAACGTGCGAATCTATCAAATGAATTGTCCAATGAACTTGCAAAAATTACTGCCCAGAAATTATTGGCGTTCACAGATACGCTCACAGCATATAAAACAGCCACAAATATCATTCAAGGTGTAAAGATGATAGATGGCATAGCAGATGCTGTGGATATGACCTTGTTACGCACTGCATTAATTGGCGCCGGACCTGGAATTCCCTTTATGGTATTAAAGAAAGCAATCCCTGGAACGGTTGGTTTGGTGCACGCTGCTGTTTTAAAAACATATACTGCTTACCAGGATCCTTTAACAAAGGCGATTCCATGGACAAACTTTGAAAAATTCACCGAGGAAGTGCAAACTAAAGCACAAAAATATGCAGATATAAATGCAGAAGCACTTGGTGCAATTAATACAAACCAAATTGTTTTGGATCAATTACGCAATACAATCAGTTTGGATGTTGGAGAAATCCAGCAAATTCTTGCAAAGTTAAACAATGACACCTTTGAAGAAGTCCAAGAAGAATTGATTTTATTTTTCAAAAATAAATTTCCTGGTGAGGTGCCGGCAGGAAGTAATGAGCTTGTTAACTGGGTAAAATATTACCAAACAAATATCCAAGCTGTCTTTGATACGCTTTCTAAAAAAGGAATATCTCCAGCCGGATTATCTGCACTCAAAGCAGAAATTGATGGATTGCTTATTGAAATGCAAAAAGGTTTGAACACACACCAGGCAGTCAGTCGAATAACTGATTTTTTAAAGAACACCACACAAAAACAACTGGACGAAATTGCAGCACAATTAAAAAAAGCAAAAGTGTTGAACCCGGAAATAATAAAAGGTTCCGCGCTCACCTCCCAAGATATTGCTTTAGCTGCGCAAAATCGACAGTTTTATAAGCAACTTAAAAATTATATATTGATGCTGCAGTCTGGTAAGTCTGAAGAATTTCTCCAGACAGCATTCAATGAACTTTATGAAACCACACTCGGTTTGGTTACAAATCAACCAATCCGTTTGTTAGGGTTATCTAAAATGCAAAAACAAACATTCGGGACTATCTTTGATCTCATGCGTGACTTAGAGACCTTCCCAACGTGGATCAAAGGTAGCCTTCCCGAATGGATTTTTAATAAAATTGATATCTCAAAATTTAAGATATCAAAAGAATATCGTGCTTTAAAAAATGGACTTGCATTGCAAATTAAAGCAGAACTGGAGAACTATCTCTCAGGACTTGCCAAAAAAATAGATCCTACGGCAGCACGACATTCCATATTAAAAGAAGTTGAAAAATCAGGAACGCAGTTTACTGAAGATGTTATTAATAAAATGATTCGACAAGCTATGGAGCCAACGGATCATCTTATGAACATCCTTCAGGATATTGTAAAAAATAGACTGTATGATTATAATAAAGTGCTTGCGCAGTTTAAATTTACAGATGTTTTTCCAAGCACACTGCGCAAAGACTTTCCTGTTGATATGCAAAGCATTACGGAATTAAAAGATAGAATCGTAGATTCATTATCCAAAAAATTTCCGAACTTTGGCAAAGGTAAATTTGACACACCTATGTTCGCTATGAACGATACACTTTATCGTTTGGGACTTGAACATTTCTTCAGTTTTGAAAAGTTACAAGTTGGTTCTGGCTGGGCTGATCTTGTTAAAGAGTTGAATCAATTAGAACTTGGACTTAAAGGATTCAATAAAAATACCCGGAGTTCATTTGCACTGATCAACCGATTAACAATGATGCCCAATTATCCAGAAATTATAAATAAGTTATCTGCGCATAGCAAAAAGGTTATTACTGATTTGAGCACACTTGCAAAACAGATAAAATCATTTGCAAATATTACTCAGGCAACCTACAACATGCAGGAACAGCTTTATAAACTGCTCACGCAGCAGGCGCCAGTAAAGATATTAGACTCCACAATGAATGCTTCTTTCTTTGCAAACGCATTACTGAGCAGTGCACAAGTGTATGAAATTACAAAAACACCGCTGCAGGATATGCTTAAAAATATTGATGAAGTGGTAAATACACTTTGTGAAAAAACAGAGTCTTATATCAATACAAAACTTAAACAACCGGTTATGAAACTGGACTATTGGCGTACCAATATTGATTTTCATAATTGGGTAAAACAATCTTCTTACAAAAATTTTGAAAAAGAAATTTTTGATGAAGCGCATACCGTTATTGGAGATCCAATTATGACTGGGGCTCTGTTTGGTTACCTCAGTGATTCTGCCTGGAAGAAAAACTTTGTCAATAAACTGCAGTTAGATTATATTCCAGATCCAAAATTAACTTGGGTATATGACCTTGAAACGTCTGGTTTAGATCCGGCAACAGATGGAATTATTACCATTGGTGCACATCGTTTAGACGATCCAACACAGAGAATTCAAATCGCAATACAGAATCCCACCAAACATGCCTCCCCTGGGCTACAGGATCGTTTCTATGGTGGTGCAGACGCATATCACGACTTAATTACCACGGGACGGAGTGGACAGTACAAACTGGCGCAGAACGAGCGAGAGGGCTTGGAAATGCTCATCCGGTACATCCAGGAAAATACGGATGGTGCGCTCAATGAAGTTAAACTTATGACATTTAACGGTAATAAGTTTGATAATCAATTTGCTACGCGGTATATGCCATCGTATCAAGATCTTTTTGCAACAAACAATACCTTTGATGTGTACACTATGCTGCAACAAATGCATAATGTATTTTACTTTTCTGAAAGTATGAAAGGTGAAATTAAAAATATTATGACATCTTATCTCACGTATCAGTTAGTACTGGCGCGTGAAGCAGGACGTGAAGGACGTTTGGTACTTGGCGCCGGCAAAGAATTACAAGAATTGCTTACCAAATTTGTTGGCATAGCCAATAATGAAAAAGGCTTATTAAAAAGTGGCACAGGAATTTTAAGTGAAATGGAAGAACTGATTCCATTTTTATCAGACACAAGCATGAAACGTTTTGCAGATGTTGCAGAGAATATTAAACGGATGCGGTATGAACTGGCACAATTTAAACAGGCTACCCGCCCATATGTAATTGCAAAAAGTTGGATGGATGAATCTAATATCAATGCATTACTTACAGAAAGTGATGATTTCATTTTCTTTTCTGCCAAAAAGATTCTGGAAGAAAAGCGGGTAATGCCTTTCTTTGATGTTCATAAAACGCAAGACTTGTTGTCAAGGAAGGAAGCATACACTTTAGGAGCACTTACAAAGTACGCATATGATTATGCTGCATCAGTTACAGCAAATAATTTCTTTAAAACTCAAATAGATTTTAAAGAAATTTTGGAATTGATTAAAGATTACAATTTTAAGGATACAACCTTACAAAAGTTGATCAAGAATTACATGTATACTGATAGCACTCCAGAGTATGCTTACGGACTCATTAAACGGCTTACTGAAATGGAGAAAGATCTTATAGATATTCTGCCGGATCCACTTATTGCAGCTATTGCTGATAAAACAATCTTTACAAGTGGGCATATTTCTCAGGATTATTTTGCAATACGTTTCAAGCAAGTATGTGATCCCCGGGAAGTTGCAGCAGCTTTTGATCTAATACAAAACGCACCAGATCCGTTGCAAACATACAACGAAATTATTAATCGAAACAATCCGTATTTTAATGCTGCGGATCGTCGGTACATGGCAACACAATTAAAAACAGTATCAGATTTAATTGATGCCGGTGTACAACTCAGTCGTAAAACTGCCAATTTTGCAAATCTTGATTTAGCAATGCATGATTTAGAAATGAGAAATCATGTGGTGCAACTGTTGGCGTTACCTTTTAATGATGCCCGGGTAGTGGATCAAACTGGTGTTGATCGTATTTTATCACACATGCTCTATAATGTTCAAAGTCCTTTGATTATGTTAAATCCTGCCGGATTATCTATCACCAAAGAATTAAATGAATTCATTACGCAATTTAATATCAACAAAGCATTGTTTCATGAAAATGGAATTGATTTAATTGCAGATAATGATATTTATTATTTAGTGTTAACCGGCAAACCACAAGTTAATATAACAAATGATTTTTCCAAATTAGAATATAATGGACGTACTATTGAATTTCCAAGCAAAATTTTTGGTGAAGATGTTGAACACAATAGTTTCTTCTACGATATTGACTGGAATAAAGTAAATGAAATGTACCCAGAATTATCTGTAATGCGTCCAATACAAGAAAAATTAGATGAATTGTATGCGCAATTCCGAGTCAGTACACGAAAATATTATTTCAGACAGCACGCAGGGCAAGATTCATTTTGGTATCAACAAGCAACCAGTAACGGTGCTCCAAAAGAACTTATTTCAACGCAAGAAATGAGAAATATTTTTGAGCAAATTCCTAAGCAAGTTAAAGATCGTATTGGTTATTTGGATGATTTCTTAACGGATAATATTCGTACTGGAATCACATTTAACTATATGAATCTTGGTTCGTACTCCGTAAAAAGACAATACCAACCAAATTTGTCCAGGCATTATTTTAAACGTTTGGCTGAAACAACAGAACGTATCGCACGTTTTGGAGAAGCAAAATATTCTATGCTTTCTTATTTCACACAAACTGATATGGCTTTACATTTAGGTGAAAATGGTAAATTAAGCAACGCATTTAAAAGCATGCTCGGGATTACTTCAGACCCCACCCTCAAGGATATTTCAAAAATGCGTGCCTATTTAAGAGCACATCCTGAATTCACAATTTGTGCTGTTGTAGCAGATCCAAAACGTGATTTCAAATTAATTGAAATTAAACCAAGGACTGCACAAGAATTGCAAGAAGCAATTCGATTGAATGCAATTATTGTGGAAAATAACATTTTCTCCAGTCTTTATAAAAAAATTAATTTTAATCACATTGGAGAAAATGCTTTGAAAGTAAGTAAAATTTTTTCAAAGTTATTTCAGACATACATGGTCCTTATGAAGTTAGGTTGGTTATCAAATCCAAGAACATGGATGACCAATTTTATTGATAACCCTACAAAAATGGGAGCTGAGACAGGTGCTGATGCAGTAACAATCAGTCAGTTTCATATGCAAGCATTCAGTGAAATTCAAAAATATAATGATATTTTACGACAAATTTTTAAACTGGTTGACAGTTATGAAAAAACTGGAGTTGAGATTCCTTGGGAACGAGCAGTTGATGAATTCTTTAAGACCGTTAAAGTATCTGATTACATGTCTCCAAAAGCATTCAGACAACTGCATGACTTATTACAATCAAATTTATTTGCCAGTTTACCGAGACAATGGACTGAACGGTATCTTTCCCGGTCTACACAACAATCCAGACTTGAAAAACTTGGAAAGAATCTTTTAACGATTGGATTTTCTCCTATCTCAATAACTGAAAATGTTTCTCGGCTCGCACATTATCGTTATTTAGAATCCATTGGAGAAGGTGTTAATAAGGCACGGCAAAGAGTCATTAATACTTATTTTGATTACAGTCGCGCTCCGCACGGTGTAATTGATTTTATGTTTCCATTTTACAATTTTATGATCAACAATTTACACTTCTGGATTGATATTATAGATCAGCATCCGGAATTTTATCATCTTATCTTCCAGGTAGCCCCGGATATTATGGATGAAAGTAATATGACTGAAATAGATATGGTAGAGCAACCTTATAGAAATATGCAACGTGCCACACTTTCACTGCCATTGAGTATGTTTACAGATGGCGCTCTTTCAGGAACTTATCTTAAAACAAATTTTTCCTTTATGGAAATATTTAAACTTATGGCAAATCCAATTAACTTTTTTGAGAATAACATGTTCTTATTCCCAAAACAGTTAATACAACTTGCAGAATATGCTGCAGTTACACCAGATTTAGATAAATATTCTATTGCTTCAATTTGGGCAGCAGCACAAGCAAATGCTTTACAATCCAGTTATTATCAGATTACACCAATTCCTGTGCAACCTGATGAAGATCCAGAGACTCTTCAAAAAGCATTGATTGAGAATGCATTGCAATTTGTTCCTATTTTGAATGCAATAAATATTATGGAACGGCAAGGTGAGGTTATTGAACGCCGGACAGGAGTAAATATTCCTGACTTCTTTGCAACAATGTTCAATACACCATATCATGCTGTTATTACAGATAACTTTTTGTTGAACGATAATGATTGGTCAACAAAACATCAAACTCGGACATATGATTATTTGAATAATAATGGTGAAATTATTCATAGCGAATCACTGCCTTTAGAACCAAAGAATATGAAAAGTAAGCAGCAAGAATATGCACCTTACTTAAAAATTGAAAAAGTGACTGAAGGAAATGTGCAAATTTATTCTTTAACAGATACTCGGACAGGACGTTTAATTTATCGCGCACTGTATCCCGCAGGACAACTTGGTACATTTGATGTTAAAGAAAATGCAGATGGTTCCCGGACATCATATTTAACTTTACCTGATGGTAAAATTGTATGGTCCAGAACAACAGATGCTGATATTGCTTACAGTGATAATATCAATCAAGTATTGAAATATGATCATTATACTGGTGAACTTGTAAGTGCTCGAGTTTACATGCAACGTGGAATAAGTTTTCATGAAGAATTTGATCCTGAAACAAACACGCAAACTATTTACAGTTACAGTGCTGATGGTGAATTGCTTGGTATGCGGCAGGTTCGTTTTGATGAAAATGGTACAGTTTATAATGATTTTGATGCCAATGGACGTTGGGAAAAATCCATACGTTACCCTAATCAAGATCTTACTTTTGAAGAAAAAGATCTTGGAAATGGAAGATATGAATTAATTGGTGTTGATAAAAATGGTAAAGTGCAGATTGATCAAATTTATACTAAAGAAACAATTATGATCAATGGCACTGCACTGCAAGTTAAAACATACGAGCATGCTGGTATTGGTGAAACTTATCGTCAGTATCAATTTTATGACGCAGATAAAAAACAACGTATCACATATACCAATGGTGTCGGTGCTAAATCTATGGGAGCAACTTCTCGAAAAACAGAAACGTATGATTCAAAAACAAATACGATTTCTATAATTTATTATAACCGGTTTGGAGATCCAGTTAAAACTGAAAAGAAGTCGGTCAAATTTAATTATCTTAATTATCAACCTGGTTCTTATACCCGGACCATTAAACAGAATTTTATTGATCCGCGAACCGGTGTGATCTTAACTAACTATGTTTCTTCAGATGGCGCCCTCATGTATTATAGAAAAATTATCCCCACATCTATGGGTAAAATTTATGAATACTATGACAGTCAGCACCATCTTACAAAACAAGTTTTTTATCCCAATACAAATGGGCAGGCTATGCAAGAAGTAAAATCATTTGATATTGATAATAATATTCAAATTTCTGATTTTTATGATGCAGCCGGCAATTTACTTTATACTCGAAAAATCAAAAATGATTTCTCAGTAGATCATGTTGGTAAAATATATGAATATTATGATGCCAATGGTAAATTAACAGTCAGTAAATTTTACTCAGCAATTGGTACAGTACCTGACACTGTTACAATTCCAGGTAAAGGAACAACAGCTTATTATGACGCCATGAGCGCCTCTGAGAGCTTATCCTATATGCTTAATGAACGAATTAACGCAGCAGGTATGTTACTGCCTGCTTATGAAGGCTCAGAGGCTGAGGCGAACGATATTGTGGACTATGAACATTTTAATCCGGATACAATGCAAATTAAAGAAATTTCTGCTGTTCCTGGTGAATTCATTGTACAAAAAAAGGCAAGCAGTACGAAAACTTCGCACTACTCGCCTACACAATATTCAGAAATTTGGAATCAGCGTAACCGGTTAACAAATCTTCAAGCCACATTCCAGGGAGGTTTAGCTAACAGTCGAATTAATACTTATATTTCAACAATTAAATCTCCATTCAGTCGTATTCGTGTTCCAGATATGAATGGAATTTACTTCAGCATGCCCAACTTCTATTCAATGCTTTATACTTTGAATGGACAACCAAGGTTAATTAATAACGTTCGAGCTGTATCTCGGCTACGTCCGGATCAACGCTTATCTCGGAAGGTGTCATGGAGTTTACGTCCTTGGAGTCTTTAAGTCGTTTAACATCTTCCCAAACACGGTGTCCATTAACAATGATCTGGGACCACGTGGTCTCGTCGAATGGAATTCTGAAGACACATAACTCCCAGTCTTTTTCAAAGAGCGCTGCCAGGAAACCATATTTGGCATCCAAAGCTGCCATTTCCTGCTGCACCTGGGTATAATAATAGGCTGGAATCCCATAATGACTGGCTTTTGTGGCAATCGGCATTGAAGTATTTGCAATATCCGGCGGGTAAAGTTGAAAACCTGTGCTCTCCCGGAATAATGCTTTTGTGAGATCATATCCTTTTCCTCCATAAATGGTAACCAGTTTTATTTCAACTGGAAATAAACCATGTTTCAAATCATCTGCAAAAGCAACACCATCAAAATTCATTGTTAAATATTCAAAATTCTTGAACTTATACATATGAGATGGTTTTATAATACGCCATTCTGGAAAAGACTTATTGATTTTTTCTAAAATCAATGGTTCCAGATCTCGTCCGGCACGAACATTTCTGTTCTGTCCAATTGCCAATTCTTCAGGACTTGGTTCAGTTCTTATTTTTGATTGAATCAATTCTTCAACTGTACTGTAGGGATTTACTCCACATAACACACTTGAATCAGAACCACCAAAGCCGGCACGTCGGATTTGAGTAAATTCTTCAGGAGACATAACATCTACGTTTTCTGCATAAAGCACAATCGGCATACTTTCAGTTAATTTAATTTCCATTGATTAATTTCCTCCAGTGTAAATCAAAGATTAATGCAAATTCTGTTTCTGATTCTACCTCATACATTGAATATTGTGATGATGGTGTTAACCCAGCATTATCATATTCCAAATTATTTTTAATAAAATTAATATGCTTGCCGGTTGTTCGCGTCCAATGATTTTTCACAATGTACAACGTGTCTCCAAAGAAACGAAATGCAACAACAACTTTATAACTGAACCAAATTTCTAAATTTGGCAAAGACATTTTTACAGCATTTTCGCCATAATATTGTTCCAATTTTATACGATCAAGTTTTGTTTTGGATATTTCCATTTTCCAAGATCTCCTTTATACGCTTATTAAAAGTTAAAGCATGCATTAAATGTCGCAGAGCATCCAATTCATGATCTGTTAATACTTGATTTGTTGAACAAAGTTGCCAAGATTTTGTATTTTTATAAGGCATAATTAAATTTTTATGCTCTAAAATTGTATTTACCCAACGTTCTTTAACATCCACTGCACGTTGTAGAATTAATGGAATATTTTGAACATAACAAGTATGCTCAATACAGCCAACCAAACGTGCAGTGTTTAAAGAATCCCACCCCAAAGCAGATTGTTTTGAATTATACAAAATAAAATCCTCACAAATTACTGCATCAGGATGCATTTTTGGAATTTGTCGTAATACGTGTTCCCAGTATTCCATTTTACTTTGTGCATTATCTGCATAAACACGTCCTGTTGAAAAAGATTCTGGAGTCTCATAGAAACAAAGTCCGGTTACACCTTGACTGTTTAAATCCCATTCTCCTGAAGGATCTATAGCTAAAAGTCTCATTGACAGGTCTTCCTTTCCGGGCAATTTTTGCATTGTCTATAATCTATATTTCTTTGTGTACTGCCTCCATTACCAGGACAGTACCACCAACGCACCACCATATCTGAACGAAAGTATGCTTCAGGATCTGGTAGTACACAAATATTCGGTTTAGATATAACCGTACCATTCTTATGAAGATATTTGTACATCGTCTAAATTCACTCCTTTCTTATCAGCCCAATTTGTATCAAAGACTTTTGCTTCTGCAACAATTGGAACATAAGTATCTTCCCACTTTTCCATAATACTTTGAATTTGTCGCATGTGCAAGTCTTCTCCATTTGCGCACATGATCATAAGTTCGTCATGAATCTGCATTTGCAAACGAGTTTTTAATTTATGCGTTTGAATATATTCATCAATTGCAATAATTTTTAATTTTAATAAAAATGCTGCCGAGCCTTGAATCAATAAATTAATTAATTTATGCCCAGTAGTATTGTAATACATAATGCCAAATAAATTTTGGGTATTGCTAAATTGTTCTGCACGCCCATAGCAGTAATCATGATAATTCTTAACACCTGGAAAAGCAGTATAATAAGAATCATTGATCTGTGTAATTTCTTCAGGAGTTTTCTCCGGAAACATTTGACGCATTCTGCCCCAGCCGGCACCATAATTTTTTGCAAAATTAACACGTTTACCTACGGTACTTCGTTGCTTATTAAACATAGGATCTTTTTCATCTATGCCTAAAGCAATCTTAGTTGTAGCAGCATGTACGTCTGTGGGAACCCACCGTTCTGTAGGAGCTTCTTTTAAGAACCAGGTATCATTCCAATGTAGGACGTGCAATGGGTTCTTATAATCAAATTCTACGCCGACAGAATTGATACACTGATAAGGCATATATGCGCGGCATAAATTCAAATCAGGAGAACCTACCAAAATAGTATATATGGCTTGTATGCGCAATTCAATTTGAGAATAGTCAATACAATAATGACGATCAAAACCATTGCCTTCAGCTAAAACTATTTTGCGAGGTAGAAATAATATTTCTCCATTTATATCTTTGATTCCATCTCTCGGGAATTGTTGAAAATCTGAAGATACTCTTCCAGAGACTGCACCAACTTGATTAATCTGTGTATAAATATAATTGGATCCATGCAGTTGATTTTGAAAACGTAAGATATAAACACCATACCATTTTTCAAGAGTTTTTAATTCTTGCAGTAGAGTTATAAATTTTACAGCATCAGGTTTTTCATGCGCAATAATTAAATTGTTTTTCAATAACTGAAGTTCTTCATCACCAACACTTTCAGTGTTTAAATCAAAATCACTGTTTAACATGTCTTTGATTAATGCATGCTGTCCAACTTTAAATTCTCGTCCAGCTAAATTAAATAATTCTTGACGTTGTTTTCTTATATACTGTCGAATTTTTATTCGACATTCTTCTAAATATTCAACATCAATTTTAAAGCCGGTTGCTTCCATTCTTAAAAATGGATAAATCAATCGTTCTTCAATTTCAATAGCATTTATAGTATCTCGATTTTTAACAATAGGCGCCAGCTTATCAAAAGTTTCCAACATAAAAATGACGTCCCAATGAGCATATTGAATTAAAATATTACGGTCAGCTTGTGTATATGGAATGTCATCAGTTTCAACTAAACCGTGTACACATTTTTGTAGAAACAAAGGTAAATCTAACGTAAACCAATCAGAATATTCTTGACGAATATCTTCTGGGAGATCTTCAATTTCAAAAGTGCAATCTTTAAACATGTCCTCAATTACAGACATGGTATAAGACTTGGCGCTATACTTAGCCGGAGGTGCACCATATGGTTTTAAACGAGTCATTAATTTTAAATTATAAAACTTTGCAATCTTTGCAAGATCTTTTTTCAAGTTCTTTTCATACTGTAATGCGCTTCGAGAAATATACTGAGATGCAAATACTTTTAATTTAAGGGATGGTCCTCCAAAACGTTCTGGAATATGATCCATACCGTGCCTGATATAAAACATAGTATCAGAAACATTATTTACATTATATTCAAAGCCAGCATTTTTCATCATATGCAAATCAAATTTTACATTATGTGCAAAATATTTTTTAAAATTTGCAGCATAACGATACCACATTGGAATAAATTTAGCGGCAATGGCAGGTGTTTTTTGTAAATCCACTGCAAACGTCGTACCCGATTTGCCATCAGTAGATAAAAAACCGCAGACAAACACAAATGGACGGTCATATTTTATATTCAGTCCAGTGGTTTCCGTGTCAAAACCACCAACTTCAGGACCAGCATTTTGTATAATTCGTTCTGCTTGATCTACCTGAGACATAACTCGCAGTGTATATGACTGCCATTGCCGTTGTAACATAATTTGATCTCCTATATTGTAACATAAAATATGTTATTATTAAAAAAATTATGTTACAAAATAAATTTTAATAACCTGAACCTATCTTTCTTGCGTGGACTTCCCGGGTAATTTTACATACCCCTTGTCGGAAACGTTCAGTTGGAATAATATCATACTTTGAAAAACGTACAAAGAATCCACGAGTCAGCATATTAAGAGCTTTGTTTAAATCATCATTACCCATTCCGGTAATTGCTGCGAGAGTATTCTTTGTTGTTGCAGATGTTTGTTCCAATTGAAGAATTAAAGAAGGATGCGCCACATAAAGATCTTGCAGAGCTTTAATCCCATCTTCATCAATTTCTCTAAAACGTTTTTCATTTTGGACGTACTCCTTTAATTTAAACGTTCCGTTATCATAAATTTGTTTTAAATAAGTCACTGCAAAGTCAACATGCTCTTGCAGCACTACAATATTTTCATAAGAAGCATCTGTGGAAACAACATAGCCGGCAGTAGCAATTGCAAGCCGCGCAATCTTTTTCCAGGCTTCAGTACCAAACAATTTTATATGACATTCATACTCAGCATTTAATTGATTGGCTTGTTGAACAATATACTGCATGACTTCTTGACTGAATTGGATTTGTTCTGCTGTTCGACTCCAAATCCAACGAACGCGATCTTTATATATAGCTTGATCAAATGGTGTTTGAGGAGTCCATAAAGGATCAATACTGCATGCACCTGATTCATTTAAAATTAGAATCATATCATACCGAGCAATATCTTCAGCAGTTTCAATTAACTCTGTAATGATTTCAATTCCATGTGGATATGATGCAATTGGTTTAATCAAACCATCTGTATTTTTTACATTGGTCAAAGCAATCATCCGGACCATTGCAGGTAAAGTAATGGATCCGGAAACACGAGCAATACGCACTTCATTTGAAGAACGAATGTCGGTTAATTCTGATAAAATATTTTGCTTGCTTTTACCAAACTCCTCAAATATAATCAAGCCACGGTGATTCTGTGGGATAAGCCCAGCTCTTGTCTGATAGCCGCCCGAAGTTTTATTACTGCCTCCTATAAGCCCTGGAACGGTCGCCGAGTTCCCTGCTAATGAGACAAAGATACCTAACTCATAGGTATTGCGAAGCGCATCAGCTGTACTGGACTTACCCACACGAGATTCACCAATGATCAGGGTGTCCAAGTATGCACGAATATTTTTGAACGCCCCGAAATTAAAAAACAATGGAGTGTGATATGCTAAATCCATAGTTGTAATTAAAAGATTACTTCCGTTATAACCAAGAATTCCTTTAACTCGTTCTGCCATAATTTGAATTTTTTCAGATACAGTCCCAGGTAATTCTTGAATTTGTCGCAAGTTATCTTGCACTGCCAGCGTACAATTAAAATTAGAAACAGAATCATTGGCTTGTTTTGCACCCATGATTACCATAAAGAGCTGAGCACCCTTATATGGATGCGGTAAAATTTTATAAGTCACCTTATATTTTTTACCGCTTTCCAATTTTATTCCAATAGCATACACTGTAAACTCCATCGGTTGGGTTTCAGCGTTTTGAGTTTCAAACATATCTGTTACATACGCTTTGAAAACAGGTTGTTGTTTTAAAACTTGCATACTGATGAAGCGTTCTTTTGGATCAATTCCAGCTAATTTTTTCATGTTATTTTTAATATCCAATTCTTTAAAATTATTGTCCATCAAATAAATAACATCTTTTAAATTGTTTTGCGTTAAACGCCATTCACGAAATTGTCCTTCCGCTAGAGTATCATTAACTCCAGCCAAACGAATTTTCTTAGCCAAGTAATGTGTGGGTATAGTAAAAGTAGCATCGGATACAGCAACAACTTGAATATTTGATTCTAGTAAAGTATCCAGATGCTGTGGATCTGTTGCTTCCAGCAAAGATACATTCGGAATGATTTGCTCCTCTTTCATATTTTGAACAATATGAAATGGAGTTTCTTTAATATATTTTACAAGATCATCTTTGGTCTTTTTATATTTAACGAAGAAGTCAGTAATGTCTTCTCCATGCTCAGTACAAACTTCATGGAACCCTGTTATAATGCGCACATGCGGAGTTGCATGTTGCACAAGAAAATTTGCGAGCTTAACAGCACCATCTTTTCCAGTATCATCGTTATCATAAACGATAGCAATTGATCGGTTCCGAAAAGCATTTACCAATTTGGGTAAACTCTTTTCACCTCCTGTAAGTGTTATGGCATTAAAGCCATGTGATCTGGCAACAGCCATATCTTTTTCACCAGCACAAAGCAGAGTCACTGTTTTTTCAGGACTCTCTATCCAAAGATCATAAGGGATAACCAATCCGTTAACTGCATTTAAGCGTGAACGAATCTTTGGATCTTTGCCTGGACTATATTTTCGGACGTCTAAAAGCATACCATGCACAAATACAGGAAACAAAATAACTTCTCCAGCATTATTTTGTTGATCTGTAACAGCATGCAGTTCTTCAAGAACAGCTTTTGATATTCCAAGACATTCTCCTAATTGAATTGTTTCAGGCTGTAATGTTTTAAGATGAGTCCAATCATGCAGAGTTTCCTCAGTCTTAAAACAAGTTTGCAATTTCAGAGAATCCACATATGAACAACCAAAAAAGTGTTCTATGAATTGCTGTTCATTGTAACCTTTCTCACATACTTTACAATGAAACACGCCTTTATTTATGTTTACATGCGCTGATGGATGATTTTCATAATACTCCAGATTCCCAGATTTATGAGGAAACGGGCAGCAGACCGGAATCTCCTGCCCGGTATTTACGATATCAAATATCGCCTCATAAACAGACATCAATAATTCTCGTCAGCAGTATTGATATGTGGAGTGAATGGGGCTTCTCCCCCTTGTCCATCAGCAGGTGCCGGCGTTTGTGCAGCAGCCGTGAGATTTGCTGCTGTTGCCTGTTGCCCAGAATAGGGCAAATAGATGTCATCTGGTGCTACGTCCACGACAATGCGGGAACCGTATTCATCAGTTTGTACTTTTAAGTACACCAGCATTTCCTTGTTGACGACCAATTTCGCCAAATCTTTCAGCGAAAATTCGCCATGCAGATCCAGCTGACATGCTTCAATAAATTTGCGTGCTTTATACTGTGGTAAAGCATGATCGCTTTCTGCAATAATGTCAAACACGGAACCAATACGAGCGCCATTATCGGAAATAATTCCGAAACGGACATTCATATAATCCGGTTTGCCAGCCTTAGGTTTCATGTCAGCGGCTTCTATCTTGACATGATACTGTCCATTTTCAAAATTGGACAGGTCCGCACTTCCTTTTTTGTCTGCCAAATTGTCAAAATTCATAACGTGCCTCCTATTGAATGATCGTTATATAGAGTCTTTTTAAGATATCCAATGGAATATCTTCCAGTGCCATGTCGCCCAAATTCTGTTGTGTTTTTAATGCTTTCCAGATTGGGCGTGCCTGAGCATTGTTATCAAGATATGTCTTAACCAATTGGATGTAATCTTGCCGTTGCATTTCTGCAAGTTCCGCAGGATCAGCACCTTCTTTGAGATATACACGAAGTTGTTCCAACAGTTGTGGAGTTAAGTCATATTCTTGATCCAGTTCAAAGATGGTATATCTGGATTTCATCACCAAAACCCGAGGGTATTTGATAGATTTTTCATTTCCATCTGGGCTTATGTGTCCTGGAGACAGCAACCGTAGAACCAAGTCTGGTTCATATTTTAAATCCGGTTGCTGCATCTGCTGTTCGCCCAAGGAAACCAGTTTGTTCTTTTCACCTTTATCGGTGATTTCCTTTTCATATTCCATCTTTTCTTTAACGCGCACGGTAGTGATCACATGAATTCGGTCATCCCGGATCATTGGCAGAAGATTATTTTTTTCTTCTACCACTTTAGGATCTCCCCATGCGGCGTGTTTATTGAGCTTTAATTGAGCATCAGAGACTTTAACCTGGCTCAAAAGATCCAGGACGCCTCCTTTGTATTGCCATGCGTGGGTGGTACTGTCTCCAATGAAGACAAGCCCACCGGCTGCAACAGCTTTAT
>Ga0172375_10002331_pt1 | contig 29723 bp, 25 predicted proteins | sample LakKiv1m_FD_114537 | JGI IMG/M metagenome (GOLD analysis project Ga0172375, IMG submission 114537) | Freshwater microbial communities from Kabuno Bay, South-Kivu, Congo - kab_092012_11.1m | ecosystem: Environmental > Aquatic > Freshwater > Lake | place: Democratic Republic of the Congo... | reverse complement strand
TTGCCACGTGGCAAAAAAGTACGCACTTTGTTTTTGTGTTTTATATTACCTCCTGCTGATAGCAAGCCTCGCAGTAAATAATCTCCGAGCAGTTGGGCGAATAGGTTGTTTTAATATTTTTTTGACACTTAGCACACTGGCGATCAAAAATTATTGTAGGGCCTCTGCGTTTTAACCTATCTTCATGCCGACAAAAGAAACACTTTCTGGGAATAGGCAAAAGCATTTTTTTATAAAACTGCAATTCCTGCTGGGTTATTTTGTAATTTCTTCCGCATGCCTGGCAGGCAAGAATTTCTTTTGTAATAGAATCTAAAACATTATTAATATGATCTGGAATTTCTTTTAGGGTTTCTTTACCGGTTGTCATTTGTAAATTGTCTTGCCAGCGATAACCCAGTTTAATTGCCCCTTCTTTTGTAAGTGGAAAATTATCTTGGCCAATTGTTTCGTTATATGCAAATGGCGCTATACTGGGCGGAAAATACAATCCAAGAAGATTTTTTTCTTTGAGCTCTGTAGTTATCGCTTCTTTTATTTTATTATACTCCTCTTCGCTATATTGTTTGTTTAAAATACAATATTTAGCATTTCTTAAGCTATCACAACCAAAACAATCCTCACACGAACGTAAACCAAATGAATAAAATACATCTCGAGAGGTTACTGTCCACCATGAACCAATAATCCTTTGAGATGTGCCAACTGCCACACCCTCCAAGAGTAATTCACTTTTACGTCCATGACCAATAAGATCATAGCAGTCTTTCACATATTTATTAGAAAAAAGATAGCTTGAATCTTCGCAGGTAATAGCCTCAAAACAATTTCGACAATTCTTTGACTCAACAATATATTCGCCAAAAGAATTTATACTTTTCAAATTATTATTTTCTCTGTGTGGTAATTCAAGCACTAATTTTTCAAAGCTTTTTTTAAATTCTTCCATTTTTCCATAACTCCCTTTTATATTCGTTATTTTATTTTCATATTCTTCTTTAGAATACGGCTGGTTTAAAATATAGTTCGTTTTATTTCTTAAATTAACGCATCCAAAACAATTTTGACACCCAGAACAACCATACATATACCAACAACTAACACATTCGTTCACATTTTGAGACCAAATAACTCCGGCAGAATTGCTTGTATTTATATTTTCATACCCACCTTGAATTTTTTCACCATAATAACTATCAAAAACATCGTTACAATAAGTTAATCCTCTAGAATAAGCGCAATTTTCTAAATTACCTGAATTAAAAACTAAATAACAATCTTTTAATGCGCCACCAAAATTGGCATATTCACTATTTACAACTGGCCCAACATCACTCGAGGCAAACGTTCCAGCCTTTGGGACTTTTACCAACAATTCCCCCATTTGGTCAAAAAACGACCTGCTTGAATCATAATCTTTTGTATAATCTGTTGGGTCCCACTTATCTGAGAGCCAACAATCTTGGCAGTAAACAGTATAGGGTGATTCTGGGTGATACATTGCCACAATTGATTTTCCGCACAACTGGCATTTTCTACTATACAAATGCATTTCATTTCTCCAAAGAGCTCGCCACTGAAAACGGCACATTGGACAATTAACCGGCGCCGGCACTTTCATCTTTTCGTAAAAGCTAAAATCATCGGAGTCAATTACAAACTCCTTTTGACAATTTTTACATATTTTTGTTTCTTGTTCCATGGGTTTAATTTACTTCGTTATTGTAGCATGTTTCACAGTAAATGATTTCCTTACGCTCGGGGGCGTAACTGGTTTCAAATTCGTTGGTGCATCCGGGTTTCATACACTTCCTGTGCCAAAGCCTTAAAGGATTTCTTTGCTTAAGTCGTTCATAATGCCTACAATTCGGACACAATCTTGGTAAGGGTATATTTTTGCTGCGATAAAATTTTAATTCGGATTGAATAATTTTAAAAACGCTTGTACACTGTTCCCAACATTCTCCTTTGTGACTGCATGCAATGATTTTTTTTAAAATATCGTCTTTGACATTTTTAATATGGTCAGGCAAATTTTCGGGCAGAACAGTTGGCTGTGGACGGTTTCTCGCCTCTTCTATCTTCCAATTATATCCAAATTTCTCTGCAACTTGAGCATCTATTGGAAAAAACTCTTGAGTAACGGTCTCGTTATATCCAAAAGGAGAAAATTCCGGTGGGAAAAATTCCCCATATTTATACACCCTCCCTCTTTTATCTATGTAAGGCATCTCTTCCATGTGTTTTATAATTTTAGACACCAGTGCCTCGTATTCCTCTTTAGTATATTGTTTATTTAAAATACAGTATTCTTTACTACGTAGTCCAATGCATCCAAAAAGATTTGAGGAATTTTGTATTTCGTTAGAATAAGAGACCTCTCTGGAATCGTTAGAACCAAACATTGAAAATAGAAATTTAAAAGAATTTAAACCTGAACTAATAGATTCATAATCTAATTCTCCAGCATTGGCAACCTGAACATCCATTGAATCTTTCAAAAGAAATGCGCGAACAAGATATTTGCAATCTTCATCATCATGAACATTAAAGGAGTGTCGAGTGTTTTTGGAATTGATAATATCATCACCTGTGCAATTTATAGATTTGGTTATATTCGCGAATTTATGTATTGCTTTCAGTATTAAATTATTAAATTCTTTTTTAAAATTTATTAAATTTTTGAAACTTCCAAAATCAACGTTTTTTAATTTTTCTTCGTATTCTTCTTTGCTCAATTGTTGATTGTAAAAAACGTATTTTCTGTTTCGTAAATTAGAACTCATAAAGCACTTCTGACAATTAACGCAATCAAAAAGGAATGCTGAATCCATGCAACCACGCGACCGGATTAGAAAATGAGAATTATAATTTTCAAAACCTTCAATATTTTCATAACAATTTTCTCCTTTTTGTAAAATTGAACAATCAAAACAGTTTTTGCTTCCATCGACTGAATAAGAATAATAAACATCTTCAGATCCCATAGAACCGACCGTAGAAATAGAATAAGATAAATAAACATTTTTACCCCCACGAACAAGATTAGACCAAGCAACGTTTTCGTTAGGCAGATAATGAATTAAAGATGCTTTAGGTACACAATTGTATAATTCCCTGAACTGCTCAAAAAAACTTTTGCTAAAATCATAATCTCTACCAAAAGAAAAAGGATCCCACTTGTCTGACCACCAACAATCATGGCAGTAAACCGGAAATTTGGCACTAGCAGAGTACATAGAGAAAATATCGTGCTGACACAGATCGCACCTACGTTTGTAAAGCGACCTCTCATTTCGCCAAACCATTCTCCTAATTAATCTGCACTCGGGGCACCATGTTGGAGCTGGCACCTTCATCTTTTCATAGAACGCAAAATCCTCGGGTTCAATTACAAACTCCTTTTGACAATTTTTACATATTTTTGTTCCTTGTTCCATAATTTTAATTATACTACTTCATTTTGATAGCATGACTCGCAGTAAATAATTTCTGGCCTATCGGGAGCATAGCTAGTTTCAAATTCGTTTTGGCAACCTGGCTTCATACATTTTCTATGCCAAAGGGTCATTGGATTGGCTTTTCTTCGGCGCTCGAAATGCCTGCACCAAAAACACATTCTTGGCAAAGGCAAAGAAAATCTTTTGTAGAATTCAATTTCCGGAGCAATAAATTTAAAAGCATTTTTACAAGACTCACAGCAAATAACCTCTTTTACAATATCATCTTTTACGTCTTTTATATCATCTGGAAGGTCTTTTGCATAAACGGTTATTTTATATTCCCCAGACGTTCTGTCGCGCCACAAATAACCTTCTTTTTCAGCTTCTTGTTTTGTTTTGGGATAGTATTCCAATGCCATTGTTTCGTTGTAAGCTAATGGCGAAAAATCAACCGGAAAAAACTCACCGTATTTGTAAATTAAACCCCTCGCATCTTTATACGGCATATCCATCATGTGCTGTTTTATTTTTATCACAAGTTCTTTATACTCTTTTTCTGTGTACTGTTTATTCAAAATACAAAACTGCTTAAACCGCAATCCCACACATCCAAAGCAATCTGAACAAGAATGACAATTTAAACAATATTCACAATCTTGCATTGCCGGCCAACAATCAAAGCAAAACTTCATATTTTGGCAGTTATCTCCACAAGCACAAGACTCATAAACCAGTTCAGAATTTTGCCCCCAATTTGTGTAGTCGTAAGAATCTTTTACGCTTGGAGCAAAATTTTGACAATAACACACATTTTCACATTCTGCAACCTCATAACAATTAAAAGTATTTTTTGAACGGTAAACATATTCTCCAGAAAAATTAACGTTGTGCGTGCCGTGATAATATTTTCTGGGGAATTTCAATTTAAGCTCGTACAACTTATTTTTTAATTCAGTTAATTCTTTGTACGAGCCCGTGTTTATTTTTCCGATTTCTTTAAAATATTCTTCCTTTGTACGCGGTTCATTGAAAATGTAATATTGTTTGTTGTGCAAATTAAAACAGCCAAAGCAATCTGAACAATTTACGCATTCGTCGCAAAACCAAAGGTTTCTGGAATCTTTGGTTTCAGAACAAAAAAAACATTGGAATAGTTTGTTACACTCAAAAACTTGATAGCAAAGCTGAAGTTTAGGCGACCAACAACAATCTAAAGAATCTTTAGAATAGTTTGAGCCAACACAATATTGGCAATTTTCTTCGTTATTTGTATTAAAACAAAGATAGCAATTTTTTAAATAAGAAGCCTGATTACAATAATCGCTATTCACAAAACCTCTTATAGAACGACTAGGCCAAGGCACAGAAAAATTAAGCTCTTTTAATTGTTCAAAAAAGGGTTTCTTAAAATTAACATCAACCCCATAATCTAAAACATTCCAATTGTCTGACCACCAATAATCGTGGTCGTATATTTTTATATTAGACTCGTCTGGATATGTGGAAAAAACTTTTCCTATAATCTTCCCTGCCTCGCCGAAGCCTTTGGCGTAGGCGGGTGTTTTCTTAAACAAAGTAACAGCATTCCAAAACATTGTACGCCTTATCCCTCTGCATTCTGGGCAAAAGGTGGGAGCTGGCACCTTTATTTTCTCGTAGAACGCAAAATCATCCGGCTCTATTGTGAACTCGGTTTTGCAGTTCTGACAAACTCTTTTTTCTTCTTGCATATTTGTTATTTTATACTAACAAAAAACCGCCCCTATGTACACCTAGACGGTTCTTTATTAATTCTCTTCTTTAAACGACTTATCTTCTAGTTTCTCTTCCTGGCGCCTCTTTTCTAATGCTTCCTCCGGATCTTCTTCTGACTCGTCGTCTTCTTTATTAGATAAGGCCTCGCCCGTCTGGCTAGAGCCAAGGGACTCTTCTAAAACCGCTTTCAAATCTGATAAATTTATTTCTTTACGTGGTTTTGCGCCAGAATTATTGCGTTGTTTTTGTTGAATTGGTTTGTCTGCCTTCTTTTGATTAAAGGAAATTTTTTCTAGTTTTGGCGGAGCAGAAAACTCTATTCCTAATCCAGCCAAGGCCTCGGCGTCATCGGGTTCTAATTCGTTTTCCTGCTGGGGAACAAAACTAGTCCCATTATCGGACTGGGCTTTTGCCTGCCTGCCGGCAGGCAGGTCGGATTTAACTTTCTTAAGACAACTCTTACAATAAACAGGTTTGCCCGGGGTTGGTTCAAAAATAAGTTTTGTATTTTTGCCACAGTTTGAACACTTGGCATCATAAAGTTTGGTTTGATCGGATGAACGTGGTTGACTTGGTTTAGCTTGAACTTTGGATGCACCCTGAACGGTTGGAACATCAATATTTGCCGCCCATCGGTTAATTTCTTCTTCAACAACAGACTTTCTGCGAGCATACTTGTCTCGGGAAAACTTAACTATTTCTTCGTGATGCTTAGGATCTTTTGCAACAGTAGCAGGGGCAATAGTAAGTGCAGAAAACGGCCTGGAAGTGATACCATCAATCATAAGCTTTAAATAAATATTATAATTTGGCAAACGGATCAAATCGTTCTGCAAAAACTCCGGAGTAAATTCTTGCTCTAAAAACTCGGCATCAGCTGCACCCACTCTGAAAGTAACCATAGTTCCTACGTTACCAAACACGGCATCTCTCACAGCCGTGCTTGTATCGGTAACTAGTTGCCCAACATATTGGTGAGCAATAATAAGATTTAAGCGATATTTTCTAGCTTCAGATAAAATATTTACAAAAGAATCAGTAGCAAAATTCTGGAACTCGTCAACATACAAATAAAAATCTTTTCTTTCGTCTTCGGGAATTCTTACGCGCTCCATGGCAGCTAATTGGATTTTGGTAATCAACATAGCTCCCAATATAGCCGAGTTGTCCTCTCCAATTCTTCCTTTTGACACATTTACAAGTAAAATTTTCTGATTGTTCATTATCTCATCAACATCAATGGTGTTTTTTGCCTGACCTACAATATTTCTTACAAACGAAACGTTCAAAAACTGCCCGACCTTATTTTGCACAGGGGCTATGGCCTCGTTTCTATACCTTGATTCCCACTCCTCATATTCGTTAACCCAAAATGATTTTACAACAGGATCTTTGAGATTATTTATAATTTTCTGCCTATAATCTCTGTCAACAAGCATTCTTGGTATTCCCAAAAGCGTAGTTCCGGGAGTGTCTAGTAGGGCCAAAATACAATTGGCCAAAATATATTCCATACGAGCAGACCATACGTTTGCCCAAATTTTTGTAAAAATACCAATAAGTCCCGACGCAATCAAGTGTTTATATCTTGGATCCTGCACCTCCATTATGTTAAAGCTAACAGGATATTCCATGTCTGCAGGATTAAAATAAACTACATCATTTATTCTATGAGGTGGAATGCTCTCTAAAATTTCTTCAACAAGTTCTCCGTGTGGATCTATAATTGCAAGACCCTGGCCATTATTTATATCCTGCAAAGCCATGTTTTTTAAAAAAGCAGTTTTACCAACGCCGGTTTTCCCAATAATATACATGTGCTGACGTCTGTCTTTTCTTTTTACACCAAAAACCTGTTCCTTGTTGCGGAAATTTGTCTTTGCAATATATGTTAAATCTTTTTGCATTTTTTTATTCGTCTATTGGTAAATTGGCCGGCGGTCCAACTCTCTTTGACTCAACCTTGACCATAGTTGGAGTTACCATTCCAGACACTCTAAGTGGAAAGTGCCAAAGCGTGGCCAATTCTTCTACGCTCATTATAGGGCATAATTCATGTCTGTCTGGATACATTGGTGGAAATCTTAAAACAGCATTTTTATACATTTTACGAGCTCTCAAAAACACCCTTCTTTTTCTCATAAAAAAGTGTACTCTGGGCCTGGTTTTATTAGTAAAGCCCAGAGAATTCATATTGGCAGTTAAAAAATGACCCATATATGTACGAGCAATAATTCTGTTGGATGCGCTCCACGAATCTCTTTTGGCAACGTAAACACCTCTTATAGTTGTTCTATAAGCTGGCTTTTTTAATTTATTCTCCACTTCAGTCATAATATCCCTCTCTCCCGGAGTAAGAGATATTTTTAACTCACCTGTTTCCTCATCTTCTTCTAATGGTATCCAACTATAACTATCACCCTCTTTCGCCGGCCCGGCAATTATTTCTCCAAATGTATGGGCCAAATCCTGCATAAAAGTAATCTTTTTCTTTTCTGGGCGCCTTGCTATCTTATTTATTATCTTTTGACCTTCTGCTCTCCAATCTGGTTCATCATGATCTACAATTGGAACTGTAATAAACTGCACCCAATAATGTTCTCCTGGCCCAAGCTTTGATAAAGCTTCGAGCAAAGAAATGATCGGATCTATTCTTTTTTCTTCAGCAGAAATTCTTTCTCCTTGAGGTTCAAAAAACTTTTCGTACGTCTTTATTGGATAAGCATCTGCGTTTCTATATACCCAATCTTCTCCATACATATCCCATTCTGCGTTTGGTACAGTAGGTGGCACTAATTTTGTATAATCTGGCACTTCTTTTATTTCAATATCCGGATAATGACCAAAAAGAGCAGACTCTATACTCCCACGATGCTGTCGCAAACACCTTATATAGAAATGTATATTTCCTTCAATGCTTGCTATCTCCCAAGAACACCAATAAGGCCCGTTATCAAGTTCTCCATCGCACCACACTTCCCTAAAGTTACCCACATCCATTATTGGCCAAATTGCTGAAAAAACATCTTCCATAGCCTTCAATGGTGTTAACATTTCTTGGAGTGGTATTACTTCGAGCACAACCCACTTTTGTTTTGCATAATCAAAATCCCAGCTTATCCACCACAAATAAAGTGTTTTCAATTGAGATTGAAGCATTATTGGCAAAAACACCCACCACCATACTCTTAAAAATGGAACCCATAAAATTACTGCAGACAAAATAATCCACCAAAAAGGGTCCCACACCACCGCCCTAAACCAATTCCACCAAAATAAATAAGAAGGCAATTTCATTTTTATATTCCCAAAACCTGCACCAACCACGGCAGGTAGTTAAGTATAATTGAGACTATACAGACGATAAAAAAACCAATCGCAAAAAATTCAAACGTAAATATAAGCGGTAAAACAATAAATGTAATTTTCTTTAGATGCCAATAATATATAAAAGAAAAAAGCACGATATAAAAAATCGCAGTTGCAACAGCCAAAGTTATTAATCCTACTACAAATGGATCCATAAATAGCTTATTATTATAATTATAACTTTTTTACAAAATGCGTGCAACAAAAAATCCCCTAAAAGGGGATTTTTGTTTTTATGCAGTTTGAGTTTTTCTCAAAAAGTATTTTTCGTTTTCGTCTTTTTGAAAGTTGCTTTTATTATTTAAATTCATTAATACAGTGTTCTTTGCAACAATTCTTTGAGCCAAAACCAATTTTACAACTTCGTCTTTATGCATTGGTTCATTTTTTTCTTTCAAAACTTTCGCAATTATATCTTTAATTGTTCCTGGAGTATATCCCCATTCTGCCAATGCATATGTGCCCCTACCAACCAAAACAAACCTTGCATCTTTTATGAGTTCATTGTGAACTGTTTGTGGATAAGTTTTTTTATTAGGTAAATTATAGTTAAACTTGTCTATCAATCCGGCTACAGCGGTAAAGTGCAAGGGCTTATTGTGCTTTTTAAACACCAAATATGCTTTATCTTTAACACCTCTTGGCTTTATTTCTGGCCATTCGGTTAGACCCAAAGCGTTATCTTGATTTGGCTGTATTCTTTTTGATACTTCTAAATAAGATAAAGTTGCTTTTGGAGTTAATCCTTGTTTTGAAGCAACGGTTGCATAAAAATCTTTCTCTGAAATCGGCTTTCCAACTTCTTGCATTCCGTTAACCAAAGACCCTAAGACAGATTTTACTTTTTCTTGAGCGCTTGGAATATTAGCCCAAAAATAGTGGTAATCTTTCTTTTCGCACACTTTCGAAAACTGATCTCCCATAGTGAGCAAAAATAAAACATACGGCTTTTGGGTTTTTCCACCCAATTCCTCTAAAGCTTTGTCTTCTCGTTTGAAGCCTCCTTGATCTTTAAAATAATTTGTAAAATCAGCAAAAATAGCGTCGAGTTCCTGTTGATGATTTTTTCTAACATAAGCAAAACCTGCCTCCTCTATTTGGCGGACTCTCTCTCTTGTAATTCCCAAACTCTTACCAATAGATTCTAAAGTTTCAGCACCTCCTGCAACTCCAAATCTGCGATCAAAAATATCTTTAGTTTTTGGACTAAGACCTTTGGTGAACTTTTGATATATTTGCTTATAATTAATTGTTTTCATTGCTTGTAAAGCTATTTGCCTTATATTATTCTAGTTTAGCATAAATGTTAAACTATGTCAATAGGCAAGCGTTTTAATTACTTTTTAACAGATTTTACTTTCTCTCTTGCGTTCCATTTATACCAAGTTACCAAAAGTGGGCTAGCTATAAATATTGAAGAATATGCTCCAGATGTTATACCCACAATTAATGCCAAGGCAAAATGTTTAAGGGTTTGACCTCCCAAAAAGTAGATTGCAACAAGAACAAGAAGTGTGCTAAATACCGTGCTCAATGACCTTCCCAGGGTTTGATTTAAGCTCCAATTTACAGTGTTTTCAAACTCTCCCATTCCCCTCCTAAGTATGTTTTCTCTTATTCTGTCAAAAATAACAATAGTATCGTGTACAGAAAATCCCAAAACAGTTAAAAGCGCGGCAATTATGGGTATAGTGATTTCAACGTTATAAAATTTACCAAGCACAGAAAACATTCCAAGTGGTATTAAAACATCGTGAATTAAGGCTATCAAAGATGTAATACCATATTTCCATGAGCTCACCGGTCGAGAAACCTTTCTGAAAGCAAAAGCAATATAAGCCGTAATTGCCAGCATTGCCAAAATTATAGCTAACTGAGTTTTGTTCCTAAGTTCTTGCCCGACAGACGGCCCAATAAACTGAAAACTTTTTTCCGAAACCAAAGAAAGCTTATTAATAGCATCTAAAATTTGTTGATGCGTTGCTTCGTCGATACCTTTGAATCCAAGAATTACAGAGCTTTGCCCAGATGGCTGTATTGTTATTTCTCCAAGCTCAAAACTAGATAAAGCTTCTTGTATTGCTTCGTTAGAAGGAATCGTTGCTCCTTCTGCAGAAAACTGCAGTTCCATATTGCTTCCCCCTGCAAACTCAATGCCAAATTTTAGACCAAAAATAGACAGACAAACGATCAAAGCAATAATTAATACCCCCGAAACTATATAATAAATTGTTGAATATTTTGTGAAATTAAATTGCATAATTATAAGATCCACTTAATTTTTTCGGCCCAGCGCCCGACAAATACTTGCAAAAACACTCTTGTAATAAATATCGCCGAAAACATGCTAATAATAATACCCAGGGCCAATGTAAATGCAAAACCCTTTATAAATGATGTTGCCACCAAGAACAAAATTGCACAAACAATCAAAGAATTAAAGTTTGAGTCCTTGATTGATGGCCAAGCTCTTTTAAAACCTTCGTCTATTGATTGTGAGATGCTTTTTCCAGATTTTAATTCTTCTTTCATTCTGGCAAAAATAAGTATATTGGCGTCTACTGCCATACCAATTGAAAGTATAAATCCTCCTATACCAGCCATAGTTAATGTTACCGGAATAAGCTTAAACACAGAAAGCGCCAAAGCAACATAAATTGCTAAAGCTACAGATGCCAAAAGTCCGGGCAATCTATAAAACATTATCATAAATACAACAACAGCCAATAAACCATAAATACCTGCTACTAAAGATTTTTGCAAAGAAACCGAACCTAAAGTAGGCCCAACTGTTTCTTGAGAAATAGGAGTTCCTATTTTGACTGGCAGGGCTCCCGAATTAAGCCTTGAAGCTATAGATGAAGCCACTTGGTTTGACATGTTGCCTGTAATAACAGCCTTTCCTCCCATAATTTTATCTTGAACAACCGGAGCATACATATCTTGCGCATCAATTGCGCCGTCACCACTTGTATCAATAATAGAAGCTCCGTCTAAAAATATAGCTATTGGTTTGCCAATATTTCTTGATGTTATTTCTTCAAATATTTTTGCGCCCTCATCGTTAAACTGAAGTTGTATTTGGGGCTTGTAAGTTGTTTGATCAAAAACAACAGTGGCTTTATTTAAATATTTTCCCGTTAGATCTGTGGGTTTAAAATATGGATTCTGCAAAGCTATCTGCCAGTCAGCAATTTTTGTAATATCAACATTTTCATCTTTAGACTGAGCATCTTGGATTTCTTTCATTTTGTCCAAAATCTGCTGGGTTTCTTCTTCTGTCCTCTGTTCGTCAAACTCCAAATAAGGTGTTTCTCCAATCATTTGAATTGCTTGCTGGACATTGGTTATTCCCGGCAACTCAACTAAAAGCCTATCCTGCCCCTGTATCTGCACAAGCGGTTCTGATACTCCAAACAAGTTAACTCTTCTTTCAATAACATCTCTTAGCCCGGACATTGCTCCAGAAGGATCTGAAACTTGGCTTAAATCTGCCTGATAAATAAGTTGTACTCCCCCTTGTAAATCAAGGCCCAAAACATAGGGCTTGTCAAAAAAATGCGGGAGTGTCCAACCTGCTTTACTATTTAAATAATCAACTCCTTTGTTGAAATAATTTGGGTATGAAAAAATCCCGGCCAACAAAGCAAGGATAACCACCCCAATAAATATATAATATTTTTGTTGCATAAAGTATTTCCAGTATAACCTTATTATATAAAATAGTCAATCTATTTTTACAACTGCTCCAAAATTTTTAACTCCAATTTGTTTTCAGTAGTATCGTAAACCGCAAAGCTGGGTTTGTAGAAATGCCCCGCTAACTCCCCCGGATTTATTAAGTGACAATTACCCACCTTTTCATCCCATGGCCTATGAGTGTGCCCATAAAATACTAAATCAAACCCATTTGATTGGGCAGTCTTTTTTGCAAGATCTGGCATGTGGGCAAATGCAATTTTTTTATTACCTGCCTTAAGCTCAATTATTTCTGGCAGATTTAAACCATGATCTCCGTTACCTTTTACAAACTTAATTTCACCGGTAAAATCTTTGACCGCGCTATCTATTATCTGTTGGGTTTGTATATCTCCGCAATGCAATATTAATTCTATCTTCTCTTTTTTAGCCCAATCTATGACCTTTTTAAAATTTATCCAATTATTGTGTGTATCTGAAACAACTACAATTTTCATATTATTGATTTGATACGCAGTTGTTAAAATTATTTACCTGCAAATTATATTCTTCTACAAGTTGTCTTATTTCCTGAGCTAAAGAATTATATTGATTTATTTTTTGGTTATAAATTTCAACAAGCTGTCTATAGTTTTCTGAATGCTGATTTAAGCTTTCGATTTGGTCTTTGTCTTGCTGAATATCTGCATAAAGTAAACTTAGTTGGGATTTTCCAAGGTCAACCTGATTTTTTAAGCTATCGTTTGGCTGGGGGCATGATGACAATGGAAGTCCAAATTCCTGTACGCCTATCCAAACCGAATTTCCCTGATATGTTCCTTTGATAATTGCTACTCCTATCTCGGTATATCTATTGTTCAAAATATTAGCTCTATGACCGGGGCTATCCATCCAGTATTGCACTAATTCTTTTTCAGAAGAAAAATTCCCCAAAATTAAATTTTCACCTTCAATAATATATTCATACCCATATCTTTGGGCCAAGTCCCCGGGCCCAATGCCCAATGGCGAAACATGTTCAAAATACTGCTTTTCAAACATGTCATTTGCTTTGGCTAGAGCAGCTGCGTTCAATTTGGAATTTTCTAAAAGAGCCTGCAAATTGCCATTTTCTTGTCTTTGGACATTTGTTTCAAAAATTATTTTATCTTGCGATAAAACTGAGTCGTTTTCTGCTCCACCTATATGCAAAGGTTGAGGAGTTGAAATCTGCTTTGCAATCTGTGTTATTGTTTGCCCAATGTCGGATTGCTGAAAATTCTTTATTTGTTCATTTACATCTTTATTAAAATACATTCCCAACGCAAAAACAAATAGAATAAAAATTGTGATTAAAAACCATTTAACTCTTACCATGACAATGTTTGTATTTTTTCCCTGACCCGCATGGGCATTGATCGTTTCGACCAACTTTATTTTTACCAGAAACTACGTTTTGAGTTTGCGGGGCTGATTTAACCTGAATACCGGCTTTTATAATATTCTCAGCTATGTTGGCATCTATGGTATTAAGCAGTTGACCAAAAGCTTTATGACCTTCGCTTTTATATTCTACCAAAGGATCTCTTCCGGAATATGCCCTTAAACCCACAGAATCTCGCACATGATCCATATAAGACAAATGTTCCTGCCAAAGCAAATCAATAATGCGTAAAGAAACTATTCTCTCTAATTGGCGCATATTATCTGGCCCCACTTCTTTTTCTTTTTTATTATAATCTTCTTCAGATAAATTAGCCTTTTTAAATATCTCTAAAATTTTTGGTTTTAAATCTGATAATTCAAGAATTTCCTTTCTTCTTTTATAAATAATTTCTCTGTGCTTATTTAAAACGTCGTCATACTCTAACAACCTGTGCCTGGCATCGAAATTAAAACCTTCAATTTTTTCCTGCGCAGATTCTATCGCCCCAGACACCATGCCGGCTTGAATTGGCTCATCTTCGGGCATTTTTAAAATATCCATTAAAGACTTAATCCTGTCTCCGCCAAAAATGCGCATCAAATCATCTTCTAAAGAAACAAAAAACTGTGTTGAACCGGGATCTCCTTGTCTACCCGACCTTCCTCGAAGCTGGTTATCTATTCTTCTCGCTTCATGGCGTTCTGTACCGATTACATGCAATCCGCCCAATTCTCTAACCCTTCGCTGTTGCTCTGGGTCTTGCGGGCTACCGCCAAGCAAAATGTCCACTCCGCGACCGGCCATATTTGTGGCAATTGTAACTGCGCCACTTTTTCCGGCTTGAGCTATTATTTCTCCTTCTCTTTCATGATTTTTGGCATTCAAAACATTATGCGGAATCCCGCTGACTTCCAAAAGCTTAGAAACATATTCATTTTTTTCAACAGACCTTGTACCCACCAAAACAGGCTGACCCTTTTTATGCAGTTCCTGAATCTCTTTGACCATTGCTTTATATTTACCCTGTTCTGATTTATAAACTTTGTCTGTAAAATCTTTTCTGACCGTGGTTTTATTAGTAGGTATTGATACAACTTCTAATTTGTAAACCTTATCAAACTCTTCAGCAGAGGTTAAGGCTGTTCCTGTCATACCCGCCAATTTTTTATACATTCTAAAATAATTCTGGAATGTAATTGTTGCCATCGCAATTGATTCTGGTTGCACAACAGTTCCCTCTTTTGCTTCTACTGCCTGATGAAGCCCAGCAGACCATCTGCGACCGGGTAATATTCTACCGGTGAATTCATCTATTATCAAAACTTCTCCATTTTTGATCATATAATCCCTGTCTTTCAAAAATAAGGCCTTGGCTTTCAAAGCGGCTTCAAGCTGATGAGTTGAGGTTATATCGTTGTCTAACCATGGATCCGATCCTAGAGCGCGCACTACTTTATTTTGGCCTTGTTCTGTAAAGCTTACAGATTTCAATTTTTCATCTACCTGATAATCTGCTTTATCTTCTAGTGAAGATACAATCCTGGCAAAATTATAATACTTTTCTGTGGCATCTTCTGCCTGCCCCGAAATAATCAATGGCACTCTGGCTTCATCAATTAAAATTGAATCTACTTCGTCTACAATTGCAAAGTTATAACCTCTTTGCGCTTCTTGTCCTTTCTCATAGACCATATTATCTCTTAAATAATCAAAGCCAAATTCATTATTTTGACCATAAGTAATATCTGCCAAATAAGCATCTTTCCTGCCTACTGGTTTCAAAAAATCTTGCACAACCTTAAAACTTCCCTCTTTATCTCTAAGCTGGTCGCTTTGAGTATTTATGTAATCTTTGTCATATATATACCCTGATTCATTGCAAATACACCCAGTAGATAACCCTAAAGCCCCGTAAATCTGCCCCATCCAAATCATATCTCTTTTGGCTAAATAATCGTTTACAGTAACAATATGCACCCCAGAGCCTCCTAGAGCGTTTAAATAGGCCGGTAAAGTGGCTGTAAGGGTTTTACCCTCGCCAGTACGCATCTCGGCTATTTTGCCCTGATGTAGGGCTATTCCACCCATTAACTGCACATCAAAATGACGCTGTAAAAGCGTCCTTTTTGAAGCTTCTCTTACGGCTGCAAAAGCTTCCGGCAGAATATCGTCTAAGGTTTCTCCTTTTTGGAGGCGAGCCTTAAACTCCCTTGTCTTTTCTTTTAATTGATCTACCGAAAGCTTTTCAAAAACAGGCTCAAAAGAGTTTATTTTTTCAACAATAGGCTGAAGACTTTTTAAAAATTTATCGTTTGGATCACCAAAAATTTTAGATAATATACCCATGCGATTTTATTCTAAACTTTATTCCTTATCTTTTTTTGTTCACGTCGGGTGCGGTCAATTTTCTTAAACTTATATTTTTCCACTTCTGATTTTAGTTCTTCTTTAACAGCAACTATAGCTTTATACAAATCGTCTGACTTTGCTCTGGCAATAAATTTTTTGCCCGGCAACCTCACCAAAGCTTCGGCAGAAAACACATCACCGTGCAAGTGGTGTTTGGTTTCTTTTTCAACTTCCACAAAAACTTCGGCTAAAGTTTTACCGCGTTCTGGCAAATCCTCTTTTAATATGTTTACAAATTTTTTAACAGATTCTATTTTTTCTGTAATATAGCTTTCCAAAGCCTGCGTTAATTCTAAATTTTTTGTTTTAATTATTATTCTCATGTTTTTTGTTAAAAACCTATTATTTGTATTTCTGTTTCTAATTTTATATTAAACTTTTCTTTTACCTCTTTTTGAACTAACTTAATTAATTTTAACACATCAACAGCTCTTGCGCCCTCCAAATTAACAATAAAATTAGAGTGTTTTTCAGAAATTTGCGCCTGACCAATTGTTTTACCGGTTAAGCCACAATCATGAATTAACTGCCAAGAATTATGCCCATCGGGGTTTACAAATACAGATCCGGCCGACGGAAAATTCATTGGGTGCTTATCTTGCCTATATTTTAAATATTCATTATTTTTTTTGCGGATATCCTCAGTATTTCCTTTATTCAACTTCAAAACAGATGATAATATTACAAACTGCTTTGATTTTTTAAAAATACTATTTTTTACGCCAAACAAACAATCCTCTTTAGAAAAATTTTTAACCTCATGTGTATTTATATCAAGAACCTCAACGCTTTCTACCGAATTTTCTGTTCCTGAACCAAATGCATAAGCATTTCCATAAATTGCCCCGCCAATTGTACCCGGCAATCCTGCCATCCATTCAAGACCAGACAAACCTTTTTCTGCCACATTATGAGCCAATACAGAAGAATTTATCCCAGCTCCCACCAAAACTTTATCACCGGCAAATTTTATATCAGAAATTTCTATTTTCACCACTAAGCCGTCGAATCCGTTTTCAGAAACCAAAACATTACTTCCTCCACCCAAAATAAAAACCTTTAATTTATTTTCCTTGGCAACTTTAAGCGCAGTTATTAAATCTTCTTTTGTTTTTGCAATAAAAAAATATTTAGCAGGCCCGCCAATCTTAAAGCTCGTATATTTTGCCAAGGGTATATTTTCTTTTACCCCCGGCAACTTTTCCAAGATATTTTCCCTTCCTTGCTTTGCCATAATATTTCAAGTTAACAAATATTAACCTACGCCTTTTTTCTTCAATTCCTCAACTATTTTTTTCATATCAATATCCTTCCTAAAAATAATAAAATTCTGTCCCATTTTTTGACCCTTTATAGAATCTCGCTTAACCCTCTTAAAAACCGATACCCTGCTTATTTTTAACAACTTAGCCAATTCTGTTATCGTGTAAAAATCTTTTTCTTTTAATCCCATATATTTTTGCTTGTTTCTTTAGGTTAACACTTATTAACCTGAATTTCAAGCGACTCTTATTCTATTAAAATTTTGGCCAGATAGTCCATCGATTTGTATATTTTGCCATTCGAATTTAGCTTTGTCTAGCTGTGACGGCGAATAAATGTATTCAATAAAACTATCGCCCACTCTTTTCAGAACACCCACTCCCGTTTGAAATTTAACTACAGAGGTTTTGGTAGTGCCTATTGGTATACTTGTTCTATCACCAAAAGGAGTTGCAGATATAAGAATTTTGTCGGGTTTTTTGTGGTGTGGTCTTCTTTTGCTTACGGTCATATAAGCGTCGTGTAAAAGACGATTTTTCTGAAAATCTATTTCTTCCCCATCTTTTAGTTTCACATTTAATCTCATCATTTCAATATCCTGTTCTGTCAAAGCAATCTCACCCTTCTTTTTTAATTCATCTATCTTTTGATTAAGGTCTGCTAAAAATTCTTCTTTGGAGTTATATCTTTCTCCAACGGGACTAAAAGTATACTTAAAGTTTTCAGGTAAATACGGCTGTATAAATTTTATTAATTCTCTAAAAACGACTTTATATTTTTCAGTATCTTTTTCTGGTATATTATTCATTAGTTTCAAAATTGCATCGTCTCCACAAAAATCAAACCATACTCCAGGCTTATACGCATCTGTTATTGGTTTTAACCAGTAGGCATAATAAATCATTGAAAAAAGCTCTGCCCAATCTGGTTCGGGGCTTTCTTCTAATCTCCATAATTTGTATGAACCAAACGGAATGGCAATTTTTATCGGTTCGTTATTTTTAATGTTTAACTCTATCGCTCCACGAATTTTGGAGATTGCCTCTGGGCTTATACTAAACTTTCTAAATTTTTTTGAAAGTATTCTGTCGTATATAAAATTTGCAAGCTGTTTATCTTGCTTAATTTTTTCATCTTTAATACCTGCTAATCTTTTTTCAATATATTCTTTTACTGTCATGAGATGTGGGAAGGAATTGAACCTCCGTGCCTTGTCTTGCGGACAAGTGCCTTTCTACTCGGCCACCACATCAAAAAGAGCTTTTTATTTATTAAAACGGGCAAGCATTATTACTTCATCTCCCCTAAATAAATCTTTTACAACACACTCAACTTTTGCCCCCATGGTTTTTGTGTAAAGCCTTTGAGCCTGGTTATCAACGCCGGTTGTTACCTCAACGGCTTTTAATACAGCTCCTCTGTTTTCAACATATTTTTTTATTTCCAAAAAAGAGTCTTCAATAATTTTTGTAGCAACGCCTTTGCCCCTAAACTTTTGATCAACCGCTATTTGCTCTAACTCAAAAACAGATTCTTTTCTAAAACCACCTCTTTCAGTCCATAGAATATACCCGGAAATTTCTCCGTCTACCAACGCAACAAAATATTGCATTCTGGGATATGCAGAAAAATTACACTCCAACCAGGTTTTGGCGTCTTTTAATTCCTTTAGACCAGAAAAACTTTCTGATGCTATTTGCGCCATTTTTTCTAAGTCGCTTTTTTCTGCTCTTACAATTTCTATATTCATAAATTTATTCAACTGTTACTGATTTTGCTAAATTACGAGGCTTATCAACATTTATTCCCTTTGAATCCGCCACATAATAAGCCAATAGTTGAAGCGGAATTACGTTTATTATTGGACTTAAGTATTGGCAAATCTCGGGAACTTTAATTATATTTTTTGTAAGCTTACTAACCTCTTTGTCATCTTTATTTACAAGAGCTATTATATCTCCACCTCTGGCTCTTACTTCCTGCATATTACTCAATATTTTATCATAAGTCGAATCTTTGGTGGCTACAAAAACAACGGGCACATGGTTATCAATCAAAGCAATTGGACCATGTTTCATTTCAGCTGCCGGATATCCTTCGGCGTGTATATAAGAAATCTCTTTTAATTTTAGCGCGCCCTCGAGAGCCACCGGAAAATTCATTCCTCTGCCCAAATACAAAGAGCTACAAGCATTACTAAATCTTCTTGCAATATTTTTTATTTCATTTATGCTTAATAAAACTTCTTTTATTTTTTGCGGTAATTGTTTAAGATCACTAAAAATTTGCTTATCTATTTTTATTTTTTTATTTTGCGCCAAAGCTATAGCCAAAATTAGAAGAGCCGTTATCTGGCAGGTAAAAGCTTTTGTGGAAGCTACCCCTATTTCTGGCCCTGCGTGCAAATAAACTCCAGAATCTACTTCGCGAGAAATTGTAGAGCCGACTACATTTATAATGCCCAAAGTTTTAGCACCTCTTTTTTTTGCCTCACGCAAAGCAGCCAAAGTATCAGCTGTTTCACCAGATTGAGAAATAGCAACCAGCAAATCATTTTTGCCAATTATTGGGTCTCTATACCTAAACTCTGAAGCATAATCTACTTCGGCCTGGATACCGGATATTTTTTCAAAAAAATATTTAGCTATTAATGCCGAATGCCAACTGGTTCCGCAAGCAACTATTACTATTCTTTTTAACGCCTTAATATTCAAATCAACAGTTAGTTTTATTTTGTTACCGCTTATTCTTCCTCTAAGAGTGTTTTCTATAGCTTCAGGTTGTTCAAAAATTTCTTTAAGCATAAAATGCTTAAAACCTTTTTTCTCTATTTGACCAACAGACCATTTTATATGTTCTATTTTTTTATCTATTTTTTTACCGTCTAAATTTTTAATTAAAAAATTATTATCTGTTATAACAGCAATTTCATTATCTTTTAGATAAACAACCTTTTTTGTGAATGGTAAAATCGGCACTACATCAGATGCAATTATTTTCTCTGCCCCCTTAGTGCCCACAACCAATGGCGAACCGCGCCTGGCAACCACAATTTTTCTCTGTCTAACAGATATTATAGCTAAACCAAAAGTTCCTTCAACCAGTTTTAAGGCTTTTACTGTCGCTTCTTCCAAATTTCCGTCATAAAATTTTTCTATTAAGTGTGGTAAAACTTCTGTATCTGTATCTGAAACAAACTTATGGCCTTCTTTTATTAAGAGTTCTTTTAACGAGGCGTAATTTTCTATAATTCCATTATGCACAACTGCAATTTCACCCTTGCAATCAAGGTGCGGATGCGCATTTATTTCATTGGGAGCTCCATGTGTTGCCCAGCGCGTATGGCCAATGCCCAATGTCCCTGATAATTTTTCTTGACTTAGTTTTTTTTCTAAATCAGCTATTTTACCTTTGGCTTTAACACATTTTATATTTTCTTCTAATAAAACAGCAACACCAGCCGAATCATAGCCTCGATATTCAAGTTTCTTTAAACCCTCAATTAAAACTTGACTTGCATTTTTTTTGCCCAGATAACCTACAATTCCGCACATAAATATTATCTTCCCAATAATGAGTTAATTTTATTACGCGTCATTTGACCCACATATCCTGTTCCATTTGCAAGATCTACCGGAACCAAAATTTCTGAAGCATACTTTTCTTGGAATCGTATTACCGCTTGACGGGTAAGACTACCAAAATATCCTGTTACCAAACCTTCCGGGTAAATATCCTGTCCTTGGTTTTTCAAAAAATCTTGTAAACAACTCACCTGCTCCCCCGATGATCCAAAACTTATATTGGAATCAAAAACACATTGGTTATTCTGATTAGACCCGCCGTTTAAAGCCAATATTTCAGCTATCTGCCTTTTTAGAGATTCAATTTTTTCTAACAACTGGCTTATTAAATCCTGATTATCAGCAGAGGATGGCGAAGAAATAGCAACAGTATAAGAAAATGGATAAGTTGGTTCTAAGTCATCGGATCTGTAAATATTGGGTTGCAAAGAAGGGATTATTACCAAAGACTTATAATCTGTCCCAAAATTGGCTATACTTAATTTTCCTTTTACTTCGCTATCTAAAACCAAATCTCCAATACTATAAGCGCCAGCGGAGTTTTGTTTAATATAAGGAATAGAAAATGACAAACCTTTTAAGCTTGAAAAATCAAGCGCCAAATTTCCATTTCCCCCAATAAATTTTAACCAGTTCCCCGTCCATCCTTTGGTAACATTTGTAACCGAAAGAGACACATTACCGGTAACCGGCAAGAAATTAAGGGCCGGAACAATTCTAAAATTTTTCAAATTTTTGTTTAAATAGCAATATTTTTGACCCATAGAACAATCATTAACAAGCGAAGCAATTGTCCAGTCAGTAAATATATCCGAAAATCTTTCTTCTACTCCGTTTTTTTGAAGAGCATAATTAATACTCTCGATACCAACATATTTAGACTTCAACGAATCTATTAAAATACCTACGCCATAATGATCCATTAAATAGTGGTTAAACATTGAAACGCTAGAGTAATCATATCTGTTTCCGGTCCATTCTGTAAGCGAATTCGAAGGATCTTCAGCAAAATCTTTGGATCTTTGCTGAAGATTAGAACCATCGTAACTGTTATCGTATCCCAAAATTGTGGAAGAATAGTCTGCTCTGGCTTCATTCAACCAAGTACTCTCTTCAGCATTAAATATTTTATTCTTTTGGTTGAAGGTTATCAGGTGCATAAACTCATGAGCAAGCAAAACCTTTAGGCGCAAATCGTCTATTCGATCTAAAGATAAATAAACCATCTCTTTTTCATTCGAATCCGGAGATTGTAATTTTATATATTCATCGGCCTCTCTAAAGTATCCACCTTCAGCCGAGTTCATTGCATGGAATAAAACCGTTATCCTTTCATCCCCATCAACTCCCGGTTTAGATTCGTTTCCAAAAACAGAAGTAAGTGTAGGATAAATATTGCCATCAAATTCGTTGGATAAAACATTCAAATAAGCCAATATTTCATTTTTCTTGGCCTGAAGTTGTGAATCCCACCATGGTTTTTCTACATAGAAATAAATATGCGGGGATGTTTTTACTAAAGTAGCTGTAACCTGATTTCTGGCAGCAGCATCGAAACTTTTTTCCACATTAAAAATAAAATATTCTGAAGCACCAAAAACACTGGGCGCTTGCATAAAAGCAACAAATAAGAAACCCAGCAAAATAACAATCTTATTTTTTAATCCGTTAAATTTCATCAATTTAATTTATGATAACATACGCTCCGGTTATGACAATATTTTTTTAAGACTTGCAACTATAAAATCTATATCTCTTTCGCAAAGATCTCCATAAAACGGAAGCGATAATGTTCTCTTGCTTATATTTTCGGCAATGGGAAAATCTCCATACTTATAACCAAATTTTTTCCTATAAAAGGGCTGAAGATGGATTGTTTGAAAATAATCACGACAGCTTATTCCCATTTCATACATTTTATTTATAATTTCATTTCTTTTCTTTCCGGCATATTTTTCTGCCAACACAACAGTATACACAAACCAACTTATGTTACTATCCTTGTTTACATACGGAATTTGAAGAGACTTTATGCAAGATAATTTTTTATTATACAACTCGGCAACCTTTTTTCTTTTTCCCAATATTTCACTAACCCTCCTCATTTGCACAACCCCTAAGGTGCAACTCATTTCATCTAAACGGTAATTATATCCTATTCTGACGTGCTCCAACCATTGCCCTCCATCAACTTTCCTGCCCTGGTTAGCATAGCTTCTGCACATATCAGCCAATTTTTTATCGTTAGTTAAAATAACTCCGCCCTCTCCCGTAGTTATTTGTTTATTAGGATAAAACGCAAAAATTGCGGCATCTCCAAAACTTCCACACTTTTTTCCTTTATATTCAGACCCTAGGGCCTCGGCTGAATCTTCAATTAAAAATAGTTTGTGTTTTTTAGCTATTACCCTTAGTTTATCCCAGTCAGCCGGATGAGAAAATATATCAACAGCTAAAATTGCCTTTGTTTTATTTGTTATTTTTTCCTCTATCTTGTCTACGTCAATGCATAAAGTATTTTTATCAATATCAACAAAAACTGGCTTTGCTCCTTCATATAAAATACAATTGGAAGAAGCAATAAAAGAAAACGGTGTTGTAATAACTTCATCTCCCCTACCAATACCCAAAGCCTTTATTATCAAATGAAGCCCGCTTGTTCCACTATTTACAGCCACCGCATATTTCACATCTGCAAATTCGGCAACTTTTTTTTCTAATTCAAAAAGTTTTGGACCCAAAGCTAAACGCTTTGATTCCAAAACCTCTAAAACTTCTTTTATTTCTTCTTTTGAAATATCAGCCGAAGAAAGAGGTATTATTTTCATTATTCATCTATTCTTTTAATTATTTTAACCGGCACCCCATATGCAATAACTCCCGAAGGAATATCTTTATTAACAAAACTATGAGCTCCCACAATAGAGTTTTCACCAACAGTAACGCCGGGCATTACGGTGCAATGACTACCTATTCTGCAATTTTTCTTCAAAACAACTTTTCCATTTCTCTCATCTATAGAAGAAAAAGAATATATTGAGCAATGACTTCCAATTTGAACCAAGTCTTCAACAATTACCCCGTTTGCAGCATTTATATATGTAAATGCACCTATGTCTGTTTTATACCCAAGATCTAAGTTTTTAACATGTTGAACAAGCCAGTTATATTTTGTAAGTTTCATTTCTTTTATGACCGGTTTTGTCCATTTTTTGAATCTTTCTTCTTGCATGCTTTTTATGACTTTAATTCTCTTATTATAGTAAAAGCTTCAGCCGCCTCTGCTCCGCACTCCATACCTCTTTTTTGAGCTAAAACTTCAATCCCCTTTTTAGACCTTGGATTTGGAAATTCTTTCATTTCTGACCTATAAAATTCCATGGCAACAATTTTTTCTTTCAAAAACAACGTAATGTCTTCATAATAATTAGGCACAAAAATATCTTCAACTTTTTCTGTTTTTAATTTTCCGAGATCTGTTGTAGAAGAAATTTCATAAGCTATAATCTTTTTTATGGAGTTGCATGCGTGACTTGGTCTTGCGGCCACCAAACATGCATCAAATGTTATTCTATGATCATGATTAATGTCTCCACGAAAAGGTACAAATAATATTTCTGGATTAACTTTTGAAAAAACTTCTAAAAGCTTATCATTTATATCTTTTTGTGGAATTGCATCCATTCTCAAAGATGGAAAATCTAAAGAAAAAACTTCTTTAAAACCCATAAAGCCATTAGAAGATTTTATTTCTTTATCTTTATTTTCAATGTATTCATGTGACCAGTCACCAACCAAAGGTCTTGTCATTATGCAAAGATAAACCTGATCTCCAGATTCTATGTGTTTTTTAATTGTCCCACCACATCCCAAAACTTCATCATCCGGATGCGGAGCTACCACCAATATTTTCATAATGATTATTTCCTATTTTTTTCTTTAATGTTCTTTATTATTTCTTTAACCATTTTTATATTCTTTTGCATTTCATCTTTCGGCAAATTCAATTCTACGGTTATCACCTCAAGGGCTGAAAGTTTATTCCATAAACTTGCCAATAAAACTTCTGCTCTTTTTGTAAATTTTCCCTTCTCAGAAACTAAAGGTTTGTGAGCATCGACAAGAACGTCTTGCTCTATGTCTCTTTTACTTGGATGCTTACCCCAGTCTTCTACAAGAGCCTGACTTCTGCGCATGGCAGTTGGTCTGGAAAGATGTATTTCTTTAACCCTTTCTAATGGCAAGGCTTTTAAGTAATCACTATATTTCATACCCATATTCCTTGCTGCAACATAAGCATGCTCCAAATCTAGAACCATGCCAGAGTCTGTTTCTTCTAAAACTCTTTTTATAAAATCCGGATCTGCAATAAATCTTAAAAGTCCATGACTATATTTTTGCGGAACAAACTCAACATTCTCTAGTAATACATCCTCATCAAACATTTCTTTTGCTCTCTGAATATTGGCACATACTGTTTTAAAAAAATCTTCCTTTGCCGGGAGAGGTTCGGTTGTTTTTACTGAATCATATTGGTCGTTTCCCGCTACTGCCTCAACCTGAGAACCAGAATACATAAGATGCATACTAACCCACCTGGGATTAATTTTACGAACTTTTTCAGGCAACCCCAATTCTTGAATCTTTTCAGGGAAATCTCTGTCTGCCAAATTCACAAAAACCTTACTTCCAGCATCTGGATAATATACAAGAAGGTGAATTAATTTATTATCTCCTCCCTCTTGATTGTCTTTACTCTGCCACCAGTTAAATTTCAACTCTACTAGGTCTGCTTGCCCAAGCACTTCCTCGTCAAGCACGTTTGCTCCAGATAGTTCTGAAACAGCAACGAGGGGTGCTTGCTCCCCCCTTTCTTCATTTTTATCTGATAACCCTTCACCTTTCATATATTCTTTTTACTACTATTTTTGATAATTTCCAAGCTTTTAGGACCTTCATTGAACAACAAATCAATTATAGACATATAGGGCAAAAAACCATTCTCCGGAAATTGTTGCGAATATTGTGGATCTGAAAAATCGCTAATAAAAACTTTTATGCCGTTTTTCTTAAACTCTTCTTCTTCTGTTTTATGACCCTTATCAGTTCCGGGACCAGATATATATTCATTGGCCCCAAATTTTTTACATATAGCAACCAATCGCTCTGTAGCCGAACCGTCTACTCCAGTCTCTGAAGATTTTAATATTTTCAATTTCACTCCCAAAAACTCAATAATATTTTCAAGCAAATATATGTCTAAATCAACAATTTTCTCCCATTTTTTTTCAAATGTTTCTTTAAAAAAATGTGCATAATTTTCAAAAAACGGAGACTTAGAATAATTAGTTAAAATATTACCCCAATGAGAGGCTCCCCAATTTTTACTGTTATCAATTAAAACTTCATTTATTTTCTTGTTAGACGATCTGCCGATAACCGGTATTGTAATCCATTTTTCCCCATCTTTGGTTTTGATTTTATTCCGATTTATAAAGGCATTTTTTTGATAGTTAACGTCATCAAGCAAAACCAGAACATCGGCGTTTACCGCCCTTTCAAAAAATCCTATGTATGGCAAATATTCTGGTTGATGTATATTAATTTTCATAAAATTATATATTTGGTTTATTCATACCATCATGTCCATAAACGCCTCTTCTTGAAAGTACTGCGAAAAAACCCAAAATTAATATTTTAAGATCTAACCAAAAAGACCAATTATCAATATACCAAACGTCATATTCAAATCTTTTTTCCCAAGGAACCAGATTCCTACCTTTGACATCAACCATACTCACAAGTCCAGGTTTTACGGAAATTCTTTTTTGCCACATTTTTTTCATTTCTTCTGTGCTTCCGCTATTATAAGAAGACAATGGCCTCGGGCCTACTAAACTCATGTCCCCAATAAAAATATTTATAAACTGTGGCAATTCGTCTATGGTCCACTCTCTTAAAAATTTCCCAATTTTTGTAATGCGAGGATCATTTTGGTGAGCGTATTCTTTTAATCCTACACTTTCTGCATTTACAACCATAGTTCTAAACTTAAAAAATTTAAATGACCTTCCGTTTTTTCCTATTCTCTCTTGCACAAAAAATACCGGTCCTTTTGAATCTATTTTTATTAAAATTGCAAGAATAATAAAAACTGGGCTGATAATAATTAAAGTTATCAATGCAACTACAAAATCAAAAATTTCTTTTATTATTTTCATTATATGTTTATTTTTTGCGCGCTTTTATAAAAAATATTAAGCCCTGCTCTTTAATTAACGGTATAGATGATAAAACCTTCTCAAAAAATACAACTGCTCTTTTTATGGTTTCAAAACTAAAAAACTTATTTATACCTTTTGGCAAAAACACAGGAAAGTAATTAGTATACCCATATTTATCTACTACAAAATAATTTTTTATCAATTTAGATAATTCCGGACGTGAGAATTCCCGTATATGGTCGCCATCGAAAGGTTTATTTTTCAACATTATTCTAACATGGCATAATATATTGAAATATGAAAACTTACTTGGGGTTGTAATAACAACGTATCCGCCCGGTTTTAAAACCCTGAATATCTCTTTTATTCCTACCTCCCAATCAAGAAGATGCTCTATAACTTCTGATATGAAAACCTTATCAAAAAAATTATCGGGAAATGGCAACTTTTCTGCTGGGCATGCGATATATTTTATTGCTCTATTATCGGTATTTTTTCTTGCTTTTTCTAAAAATTTTTCTGCTATATCTGTTGCGGTAACATTGTTTGTTTTTTCTAAAAGCTTATTGGTATAATAACCCTCTCCACAACCTATCTCTAAAATATTATCAGAACTTTTAGGGTCCATAAACTCCATTGCTTTTTGAACCCTTGTCATATACATCATTTTTTTGTAAATATTCGGAGACTCAAACGTTTCTTTAACAATATTAAATCCATCTGCTTTTTTTTCATAATAATCCTTTAGGCCCTTTATATCTTTACTAGAAACTTCGTTTAAAATTTTCCCAACAGATGTAAAAAGGTGTAAAAATCTGTCATACAAAATAATAAAATCCGAAGCCTTAAATAAAAATATTTCTGCCAGAGTAATTTTTGACATTCTCCAAAAGATAAAAACTGCAGCTAAAGCAGCTAAAAAATATGAAACGAAAGCCGACAGAGCAGCTCCACTAACTCCCATTATAGGTATTAGCAAAACGTTAAGAATTATATTTATTATAAGCGATCCAATCAGTATTAAGCTGGTAAAATGGGGCTTACCTTTTGCAAAAAAATTATTAAAAAATATTCCCGCATATGCAGCAAAAATTCCTCCCGGCAAAATTAGGTAAAAAGGATTTATTGCAGGAATAAAACTTGGGCCGTAAAAAAACCTGATAAAAAACCTGCCCACCAAGGCCAGACCAATAGCAGATAAAAAACTAAAAATAAGCGCTTGCCTTGCAACTCTCGGAGTCTTTTTATCAACCTCGCTTTCCGAAACGGAACTCCATGTAGGATATAAAACTTGCTGTAATGAATACGGTATAACAAGTATTAAGGCAGCAATATTGTATGAAACAGAATAATATCCGACACCTATAACTCCCAAAAATGCGTTGATAATAAAAATATTTATCTTAAAATTAACTGTGCTAAATATATCTCCAAGATACGTGCTGATTCCAAACTTTAATTGTCTTAAGAATAATGACTTATCAAAACTATAGTTCATTTTATACGATTGAGACAAATGCACAAATATCAAAATAAAATTTACCAAAACTGTTGAAAATACCGCAAATATAGCTCCTTGAATTCCTAAATTAAAATAGACCACAAATACCAAACTCAAAAAAAGTATAAAAATTGAATAAAGAACAGAAAATACCGCCCAGGTAATAATTTTAAGTTTAGATAATAATAAGGGCAAACAATAATTATAGAGAATCACAAATGGTATAGTCAGTAAAGCTATAAAAAAGTATTTATAAGCAAGCCCGGTAAAAATTGCCGGAAAAAGAACATACACAAAACCGACCAATACAGCCAAAAAACAACCCCAAATAAATCCAAATATAATTGAATTAGATAAAAGCTTAGAAAAATCTTCTTTTAATTTATTTGAAAAATATATAGAAGCTGTTCCAAAACCCAGTCCGCCCAATAATAAAGCTGTACCGGTAACCGCCAAAAACAAATTGTAAACCCCTAACCCAACAGGGCCCAAAAATCTGGCTAAAATAATTTGAGAAAAAAATAAAAGCACTCCAGCCAAAACCTTGGAAAAAAATACAATGAAACTATTCCTGACTACATTCATTATCTTTCTAATTTATTATTTATTAAATCTTGATAATAACGCCAAAATCTTTCAAAGATGATCTCTTTTTTATATTCTTTTAAGATTTTCCTTCTCCCGGCTTTACCCATAATCAAAGCTTTGTCTGAATTATTTAATAAAAATTCAATTTTTTCTTCTATTTTGGATGAATCCCCCACTGGAATCAAAAACCCTGTTATATCATCTTCTATCGCTTCTGGACACCCACCGGTATTTGTAACTATAACCGGTTTTTGCATTGCCGAGGCTTCTAAAATAGATGCACCCAAACCCTCCCTATAAGTAGGTAAAACAAAAATGTCCATTACTGCGTAAAATTCTTCCACATTGTCTTGATCACCGACGTATACAATATTTTTACCAATCGAGGAATCCAAAATCTCATCGATATTAATAAAATCTTTCTTTTCTGGTTCACTGAGCCCAACAATCAAAAGCACGGTTTTAGGAAACTTTTTTACAACC
>Ga0172375_10002330_pt1 | contig 29727 bp, 21 predicted proteins | sample LakKiv1m_FD_114537 | JGI IMG/M metagenome (GOLD analysis project Ga0172375, IMG submission 114537) | Freshwater microbial communities from Kabuno Bay, South-Kivu, Congo - kab_092012_11.1m | ecosystem: Environmental > Aquatic > Freshwater > Lake | place: Democratic Republic of the Congo... | reverse complement strand
GGACATGATAAAAGGTGTCTGGATAGTCGATGCGAAGCGGTCGCGCCATAGCGGCAATAGTAGTTTACGGCCTTCAAGCTGTCAATCAAAATATGATATATGAAGATGTGACCCGTATTGTTCGTATTGTTCCCCTAATTCTGCTTGACAGGAGCAATATAGGATGTCCCCCTTTTTACCCTCCGCCTTTACTTTTCCTGCCATATAACAGCCAATACAAGAGGCCTAAGAATCCGCCAAACATAAAACTCAAAGGGCCTGTTATGAAGATACCCAAGAGTGGCCCCTGATTTGCCCCAGGTGCAAAAATAATCGGACCCCAAAAACCCACTGCAAAACCAATGGTCCCAAAAATGACTGCTCCATAAAATATACAAGTAATTATTTTACTAGGCAAAGATTTGGACTGAGCCCAGACATACCACCCTATACCAAGCGCAAAAGATAAAGACACAATGTTGCGAATCCAAATTTGTTTACCTAAAGATATAGGTGAAAAAGGTAGCCAAAAAATAAAATAATATGTGGAAGGAATAACTATTAACAGCGCAATCAAACGAAAGACAATTTTCATAATCATATTTTTCTACAAATGAATGCCATTTGCTTTAACAAGTTATTTTGTGTTAAGAACTACTTTCTTAAAGCCTTTGATTCAATGAAGTATGATCTAAATATTGTTCTTTCAGGATTGTGCTTTTTCCCTTAACTTAATATCCCCTGGGGGCTTCATGTGCAGACCATTCTTTCTCATCCTTTTTAACCATACAATTCGGCATAAGTGTCTGAAGTCTTTTAAACCCTTCTGTTGAAACACGCTTACATCCACCCAAAAGTAGTTCTTTCAAATTCTTCATCTTTGATAAAATCATTATTCCCCTGTCTGTTATATTGGAACATCCTCTTAAATCAAGTCTCTGCAAAGAGGACAGCTCTACTAAATACTGTAATCCATTGTCGTCTATCCCCACGCAAGCCATTAAGCTAAGATTTTCAAGTGTCTTCAACCTGGCAACATACCGCAATCCATTATTTGTAATGTTATAGCAATAACCCAGCATCAATACCTTAAGGTTAGGAAGCTGAATGCTCGCCAAATTCTCCAGACCACGGTCAGTTATTTTGGCATCTAAAGCAGCCCTTCCAGCATCAAAAAAAATTACCCGCAAATTCCGTAGCCTTTTTAAAGAAACAATGCCTTCATCAGAGAGCCCTCTTGCTCTGACAGATGTTACTTCTTCAGGGAGAGATTCCACATCGCCCTTTGTATTTACGATGTCAGGCCATTTCCCGCACGCAGATACCAAGAGCATTACTCCTAATAAAAACTTTTTCGAAATGTTTTTACAATGAAGTTTCATATTCATTCCTAACACTATGCCGCTTTTTAAATTTTGAATAGTATTGGTTGTTGTTTTTGGCAGCGATGGCTAACCATCTGTTGTATGATCCATATGAGGGCTATTAGGATCATTAAACCACTCATTACAGAAAGCGCAATAATAAAGGCCCGGTGCAGGAGGATTTTTTGGAATCACTTGGAAAAAGCAATTATTAAAACAAAGGGTAACATCATCATTACATTTCATACACGGGCTATCGCAATATGAAATAACCCATGATACCGAGCTGCAATGTTCATTTCTATAACACGCATCGTGTAGCGCACAGCATTTCAAATAACATGCATTTTTTTGAACATTCCTATTTTCTTCTTTTGAAAATATCATATCACAACCAGGGCTATCAAGCCCCGCAAAATCCATTAAAATTGTCGGCTTATTCTTAACATAAACAAAAAGATGATTCTTCCCTCGCTTGATTCCTCCTGGATCGGCAGATGTGTATTTCCCTATAGCCGGATCATAATAGCGGAACCAGTTGTTGTGCAGACCGCTCTCCTCATCATAATACTGTCCGGGAAAGCGGAAGTTGTTGGTGACGGCGGAGGAAGTATCAACCTGTGCTTCGCCGAACGGATCATAGGCTGCCTTCCACACAACATTCCCTCCAGCGTCAGTCATGGCAAGCGGTGTCCCCAGATGGTCGTTATGATAATAAAAATGATCTCCGCCATCATCAATCATTGCAAGCCTGTTTCCGCCAGCATAGATATAACTTCTGATCATTGTTCCGTTTGCCGCTGTCTCTTCGATAAGATTTCCTTCCAGGTCATAGTGATATATCGTCGTATTTCCACTTGCAACCTTTTTCACCCGCTGCCCTTTTGCATTATATACATATTCTCCCCGCACCCCGCCGTTACTGACCCTAAGCAGCTGATTGTTCGCATTGTATTCATAGCGGTGCATTCCGTCAGAGGTGATATTGCCGTTTAAATCATACGCATAGTCATAAGGAATGTTCCCCTGATTGACCTGCGCTATCAGGTCCTTGCCCGCGACATACTGGTAGGTATCAGCGCCTGTATAGATCAACGGACGCGGCAAAGTATCCTGCTGCGCGATGGATAAAATATTGCCGCTGAAATCATGGGCATACGTCCTGTTGACAATGGTTCCCGCCTTAATACCCCTGATCTGGTATTTGTTATCGCGCGTGATGGTGGTCCGGATATCACCCGCAGGAAAGCGCATTGCGCTCAAGTCGCCAAACGGCTCATAGCTGAACCCGTCAGCTACCGGCTCCCCATTCAGCGTCACGCTCACAATATTTCCTGCTCCATTTCGCTGATACGCTGCTTGCGCGCCGTGCGGATAGGTAATCTTCGCCAGCGCGTTGTTCCGGTTATATTCATACCGGGCTATATATAAAACGCCGTTAATGGTGGCGCGCTGCGCTACAACGCTGCCCCGCTCATCATAGTCATAACGCGTTGTCCCGGAAGCATCAGTTACCGTGGTCATTCTGCCCGCGCCGTTTTGCACATCAGCTTCATCATAGCTGTATATAACGTCCGGCTCTTCAGGGAAATCAATCTTTGTTAATCTGTTCAGCGCGTCATATTCATAGCTGACAATGACACCCTTTGCATCTGTTTTGGTCTTCACGTTGCCTGCTTCATCATAGGCATATTCGGTAGTGCCCGTGTCCGGAGAAATAATCTCAGTCACTCTGCCGAAGTCGTCATAGCGGTAGCGGGTAACTTTCCCTTCCGCGTCTTTCACCATGGTAAGATTATCCTGGACATCATATTCGTATTCAGTAACAGCCTCCTGCGGCGTTCCCTCAGCCTGCACCACGGTCTTCAGCCGGTTGAGCTCATCATAGGTGTACGAAGTGGTGATGTTGTCCGGCACGGTCTCCATGAGGCTGCGGTTGCCGCCGGCGTCATAGGAAAAGGCGGTGTAGGAGTTATCCGAATTTTTTATTTTATTCAGGCGGTTAAAATGGTCGTATTCAAAATCAAGATACTTTTTTACTACACCCTGCGGATCGCAAATCTCTTCCCGTGTCTTGTTCCCGGCATCGTCATAAGCATAGGCCATATAATTTCCCAAACCATCGGTAATGCTTATCAGACGATTTGCGCTGTCATAGGCATACTCAATTCGGTTTCCCTCGGGCATGGTTACTGAGGCGATATTACCATTGGCATCATAGGCATAGGCGGTAACGCCGGAGCCCGTGGTGACGGTTTTGATCCGGCTTGCATAGTCATAGGTGTAGGCAGTGACCGCGCCGTTTGCATCAGTAATAGTGCCGGCATTGTGGTTCGCGTCATACCCTGAATAGGTGACCACGCCGCTCAGCGTCGTGACAGAGATGAGATAGCCTTTTACCGGATCATAGGCATTAACCGTCACATCCTGAACATCTGTTCTCGGCCCGTCTGTCCGGATAAGCTGACCATGGTTATTATATTCATGCGTTGTCGTATGGGAAACGGACTGCCCGCGGGAATACCCCTGAACTGTCTCAGACAGCAGATTGCCTGCAGCATCATACTCATAGGTTGTCACTTTGCGGCGGGCCGGATTGTCAGCGCCGGGTTCGCTCATGGTCAGAATTTTATTAAAGACCGGGTGATAGGTATAGGTGACCATGCGCTCAAGCGGGGTATTCTTTGCTTCAGCCCTGGCGAGCATGTTTCCCCGCTCGTCATAAGTCATCTCGGTGATTACGCCGTTTGCATCAATGCTGCGCCGGATATTCCACTTCTCATCAAAATCATACTGCGTTGCAGATGCTCCGCAGGATGAACAGCCGCCACTGGTTTTTCCGGTCTTCTCAATCTGCCAGCTCTCACCATTGAATTCATTTCCCTGGCTGCTGATTACCGTTTCCCTGCCGCCGCGCGAATCGGTGGTCACCACCATGCTCTCATCATGTATGACTTCTTCAACCGCTACGTTGTCTATATAAATATCACTTACGCTGTTCTGCGCCTGGACGAAAACCGAATCCAGCCGTCCTGCTGTGCGCTTGAACAGATATTTGCCGGCGTATTCGCAGTCCAACCAGATTTCAAAGTATTGAAACCCGTGCTCCAGCTTTGTGTCAGCTTCAATTTCGACCCGGTGCCACGTGCCGGTCGCCACATTACTGCGGATAACCTCCCACAGTTCTTCCCCGCCGTTCACCAGTTCTGAATACAGGTTGCGCTCTTTGGTAAACTTGAGGGTTACCCCGTATTCATCACTTGCCCTGGTGCTGTCAAATATTTTTAGCCTGAAATCCTGGTTTGTCGCCGCCGCAACCCACAGGTCAAAAGAAAATCGCAGTGCTGCTACGCCGCCGGAAGTGTTCACAAATTTGATGCTTCCCGGATGCAGCTGCACCGCGCTGTTGCCGCTGTGTGCGGGGTCGGGATCATTTGTCTGGTTGACCGTTCCGCTCAGCGCTGTCCACTGCGGGCTGATGCCGGACTGGAAATCGTCTGCGAACAGAGCGCGCTCCGGCTCGTAATCAATCTCCACGCTCCCGGTGCCGCCGGCATTGCTTTTGGCGATAATTCGGCCCTGCTGGTCATAGCCGTATGTGGCGATAATATTATCATTGTCATCAATCACTCTGGTGAGGTTGTGCGGCTCATCGGGATCAGAATAGATGAGCTGTTTCCTTGAACCGTCCGGATAGCTAATTGCCGCCAGGTTCTCATTCTCATAAATAAAACTGTACTGGCTGCCGTTGGGGTCAGTGACGGTTTTTAAATAATTGGTTTCGTAAGTAAACAGCAGTTCCCTGCCGTGGTCATCGGCAGCCTTCTGCAGCAGCCCGTCTGCGGTATACGTCATGGTCAGGGTGTTATTGCTGAGGTCCGCTATGCTCGCAATCCTGCCGCTCCCATTGTAGGTGTAGCGCGTGCCGTCCTTCAGCGTTGATACAAACACCGCCCCCTGTTTGCGCAATATGCTCCGGTCATAGGGTGCCGACTCATAGGTGCCGTCCCCGCGCGCATGATACTCCCAGCCAAACCCGGTTTCTCCTCTGATGGTAACCGTGCCCGAGGAGGAATTTTCATGAAGCGTAAGCATATAGGAGTGTGACCAGCCCTTCCCCATCCCCCGGTCAAGCTGCAGCTTATTATTATAATGAAGCTCAAACTTCGGAGCCGGGCTGTGCGGCGATAATTTTATTATTGGCGCACTGAATCCGCCCCCGCCTCCGCCGCCGCTGCCCGGGCCACCGCCGCCGGGCCCGCCGCCGCCAAGACAGCACATGTCTTTAGGGCAGTCAGGAGGAGGAAACCCGCCGCCACCGCCTCCGCTGCCGCCGGGTGCGCACTCATTATAATATTCATCTTCGCAATAAATGCGCACGCCATGATGATTCTCCTGACACTCTTCCATGGTGTCGTAGGCGCAAAAGTTTATTGGAAAGCAGATGGGCTGGCAGATGCAAGAATCACCCTCACAGTCATACTGCCGTTCATACGCGGCATATTTTACAAACGGATACCCGTAGAGTGACCCGATCCATGGTTCGCACCACTGTTCCGAATATATCGGGCTGTACGGGGCACGATTGCAGCCCAGGCCGATGCAGGCAGAAGGAAAATCAATCAGGTAGATACAGTTTCCGTATGCCCTGGCGCTGAAGCCAAAAACAGATACTATCAGGATGATCAATGCTGCTCTGCGTACAACTGTCCGAGCCATATTCTCTTTTCTGTTAATCGCAGTTTGTTTTCAGCGTTTTCCTGAACGCGCCCGTACCGCTCATGGCCCTCAACGCCCTGTTCACTGCAGCGGCCGGGCCATAACGATTAATGGCACCGCCGCTCTCAACTTCCTCCAGCAGGTACTGCCAGAGCTTTCCCGGCCGGGGCGGAACATCAGTATAGGAGTACCGTGCGCCGGTTGTCGCACTGCCCTGTGCCGGGATCAGCGACGCATTAATTTTCTGATAATCACTCTGTATTGCTGCTCTGCGGTACAGGTTAAACCCCGCGGTTCTATTTTCCGTCTCTGTCTCCCACTCAATAATAACCCCCCTGTGCGTGGGGATTGCACTGAAGCGCGAAACCGTAACAGCCGTGGGAGGTGCGTGACCGGTTTTACTAACCGCGAGCCGGTTCCCTGTCCGGTCATAGGTATAGGTGATCGCTGAGCCGTCAGGATACTGCGCAGAGGTGAGCCTCCCCAGAGCGTCATAACGGTAGATTACCGCATTTTCTGCGGTCTCCTGATTTTCCGCAATAAAGAACCCGACCCGCACAATATCAGTATAGACAGCCGCTGCGGTATGTACTTCAAGCCTGACTGTGGCAACCGGCAGATCAATGCCGGTCGTGTCCCATGCTACAAGCTCCCCGTTGAGTTGTGAATGGTAGACCGGGCCGCTGATTGATGTCCATGAAGCGGGATTTTCCCCGCTGCCGTATTGTACGTCGTAGTACTGGTTTGCTCCCGGCTGGGCAGTGCCGGCTATAACAATTGTAGCGCCCGGAGTGAAGAGACTGCCTGAAACAGGCTGGGTAATGCGCGCGACCGTCTGATTGCCGAGCGTGAGCTTGCCGCGGGCCGGCGCTGCTGGTCCCGAACTGTTTTCCGCTTCGATGCGGTAAAAACAGGTCCCGCTTACCACCCCGCCGCTCCTGCTCACACCATTCCAGGTGACCGTATCACCCGCGCCGGTTCCGGTTGTTGACCAGACGGTTTCCAGCTGCTGGTTTATAATGCTCAACGTCCAGGTGGCTTCCTGGGAAAGCGCAAAAGAAATCGTGGTGTGTCCGGTCAGCGGCTCAAACTGCTTCGGGCTCGCGCTGGCGGAGGTGACCCTGAGGGGGTCGGTGAACTCCTCTTCCAACCAGGGCTCGTAACGCACGGTGCTTGAAACCACTGCAGAGGAGCAGTAATCATCGCCGGGCCCGCTTGGGGTGCCCCAGAAATTAAGCTCCGCACTGACCGTTTTTTTGTTGTGCTCATCAACAATATCGTAGAGAGAGTTGCCGTAAAAATTATTGGTATGAATTGACACCGAACCAGCACTAAAATTATAAAACCGAACACCGTCGCTTTTGCTGTAGCGGATGGTGCTGTGCTGCAGGGTGGATACCGAGGGTACGCATTCGTTAAAAAGCAGCGCACCATCCAGTTGACTGCTTGAATACTGTTCCTTGTGCTCCCCGGCATATTCTACCGTACAGTAATCAAGCCGGCTGTTCTCAGCGCAGGGGCTCCAGGTAAATGTAATGCCGTCCCAGTACTGGCCGGGGCTGACAGCGGTCAGGACAACCGGCTGCTCTTTGGTTCCCCGAGCATTAAGGATACCCCATTGTTGCTGGTATGTTGATCCCCCGCCCAGATTCAAACCCAGGCCGGGACTGAATTTAACGATTGTTCCCGGCTCAAGGGTGAGCGTCAGGGTCTTTCCCGCGTTGTCGGGGATTCTTACGTCCTTATCCCGGACCAGGTAGGGGATACCAAAGTTGTGCCAGGTTTTATTCTCGAAAATATCGCGTCCTACAACCTCAATAGCCTGCTCGCCGTTGCCGGTAAATATGTTGTCGGCAGCTATGCGCATGATTGCAAGAACGCGCAGAGGATACGAGCCGTTCTCTACAAAACGATTGCCTGCTTTAATATCAGGGTTGCAGCCATATCCGGAACAATACAGACCGTACGTCCCGTTGCGGGAAATTTCACAATTCTGCAACACCGGGGAGCATACGCCGGTTACACTGCTCCCGCTCCGTGTCTCTAAACTAATTCCTGCCTCTTGATTATTGGTAACTGTGCAGTTGCTGATCAATCCGTCGGCATTAACAGTATCACCACTTATAAAATAAAAACCGTTGTGCAAACTGTCCTGGATAGTGCAGTGCTCTATCTGAACATATGAGCACCGATTTATGACATTGGCCTTACCATTTTCACTATAGCTATCCGCTGCTGCGCCGTACTCAATAATGCAGTGACTCAATTTATTATACAGTCCCGTACATTGTCCTGCCGGCGGTAACCACATAAAGGATATTCCCTTCCAATACTGGCCGGCAACATTTGTAGTGAATGTGATCGGGAAGTTTTCGCTTCCCTGCGCAATGAGAAATCCATATTCTTTATTAGAAAAATTTCTTCCAATGCGCATCCCCTTCCCTGGATTAAATTTAATAATAACAGGGGCTTCACCGCCGCCGCCAAGGGCTGTAGTAATCGTGAGAGTGGCACAATTAGTTAAACTGATATCAGAGGTGACAATGTAGGGGCTGCCGTCAGGCGTCCAGGTTTGATTGGATGAGTAGGTCCCTCCCACAGTGGTCGGGCCGGCTGCATAACCTGTCGAGGAAAACAGCAGCAGGAAGCAGATTAGCAGCTTCTGAAAAAATATAGAAACCCTGAATGCTTTATGCATGCAGCGCACCGGTAAGAATTATCGCCAAATTTTTGCAGATCCCGTTGAGTAGCAGTATGCCTGTCCCAATGGCTGCAAAAAGAAATGCCCGCTGGCTATCTCTCCATGATGCTTTCTATTTGAATATCCCGTGAGAGCGTTACGATGTGGGTCCAGTTCTTGTTATATTTTTTCCCCAGCTCGCGCGGGTCCTTGATCTGCCCGTCGAGCTCGAAGTTTGAAAACACGTATCCGTCCCGCGTCACAAACACCAGGTGTCCCTGCTTGTAGGTGCCCTTGAACTCCAGTATGTCATAGATGGTGCCGGGCATGAGCGCCGCGCACAGCCACGCGCTGTCATCGCAGTCGCCGTACATTTTCACGCATGTCGTCCACGGCTGGGTGATGGTGTCGAGTTTACCCCCTGCCGGATCCTGCTTATAGGAAAACATTTCCAATGCCTGGCCCAGCGCCCGGGGCCCTGCTTCAGCAGCCATTTTGAGCTGGCTGAGCTTTGACTCTCCCATGGCCTTCTGCCCGCCGTAGAGGCTCTCATCAATGCCCACCTTGGTAAGGGATGCGGTCCGCCATAAGCTCATGAGCACCCTGATCTGCGACTCATAGGTTGCCTCGGCAACTTCCGGAGGAATTCCGGGTTTTGCGGTGCGGTGCTTTTTATGGCTGACACCACCGCATCCGCACAGCAGTAAAAATAAAATGATTACCGTAAGCGCTCTATGTTTCATATCTAAGATGTAGTTGCCGGAATAATTATTACCATAACAATGAACTGATCATATTTTGCTTTCTTATTTTATAAAGTCTTACCTATCATGAGATTTTAATATAAGTCAATCAGTTATTAGTTGCTGTAGAAGATTATTTGCTCTTTGTGGTCAATTATTGCTTTATATGTAAATAGAAATTTAATTTGACACATATATTTTAAATACAGAGTAAAGAACCCCGCCCTTGCAGGCCGGTCATTTTAATTTAGCCAGGTAAAGCTTCGGGGGCTTGCAGGGTCAGCAATGGCCATACTTTTTTATTGACTGTGAAAAGTTATGCTGCTGAAAAAAAATATCCTGTAATTTCCCGGGGGCATTTGTGTTAAAATAACTATAGAAACTTGTTTATAGCAGGCACGTATGGTACGGCTACATTTTCAAGACAAGATAACAGGAACACTTCTGCTGCTGGCTTTTGCGACACTCCTGAGCGGCTGCGCCGGCGTGAGTGAGCAGACTATAGGGCCTGAGTACAACGGCGAATTTTCGCAAATCTATAACAGCCCCTGCGGATGGAGCTATAATCCCTGTTATGCATACCGCCGCCCTGATTACTGCGACCCGTTCCTGGGCGAGCCGTTCCGCTCGCACTATTATTTCATTCACGACCCGTACTGGTATTATTATAACGCGTACTACTACCCGTTTTACCCCTACTATCCGTACTATTACTACCCCTACTACGGCTACCGCTGCTATGATGATGATCACCAACACAAAAAAGGCTTCTGGCATAGATTCAAGCACCGGGGTGATGACCGCAAAGACGTGCGTGATACAATAACCGGCGGGGTCAATGAATGGCGCGAAAAAAGAAAAGACGCGTGGGATGAAATTCAGGATGCTATCCGCGACCGTCGCGACGCGCGTTTGGAGCAGTGGCAGGATATACGGGACACGGCACAGGACCGTCGCGAAAAGCGGAGCGAGCGCTGGGGAAATTTTTTCAACAATGCGGGGAGCGTATTTTCAAATATCGGGGAGAAGCGCCGGGAGCGCATGGAAAACCGGCAGGATTTTTTCAGAGGGCGCGGCCTGTTGCGCAATGATAATCACCAGCCTCTGTTTAACCGGAGCGATAATAATACTGGCAGCGGGAACGGTCTCTTCAATGGCGGCATATTGCGCGGCTGGGGCGGCAGGCGGTAACAACTGCTATCGGCAAGATATAAAAAGGCGGGAACAGGGCAGGCTGCGCCTTTTCCCTGTCCGGCAGAATTTTGTCACCGAAGCTATACCATATCCCCCCTTCTTTTCTCATATTTTTTCCGGTTCTTTTTTTTTCGCTGATGCCGATTAATATATACAGCTGCCGTTACCCCGGCAGCGTTCGACACTGCACTGCAAAGGAGATAAAAACATGGCGGATAAAAGATACGCGCAGCGGTTCCGCAAACAGCTAAAGCTGCGGTTTGGCATTGAGAAACCGTCATGGCTTGCGTTCAGTGATGAAGTATCACTGACCGGCATGTCCATCAGGACGAAGCATGTACTGCCGCCCGGCAGCATAGTGGTAATTGAGCTGTATACTCCCGAAAATATCGCAGTACTGCTGAAGGGCCGCGTTATGTGGGGCCAGAGTGCACCTGCCCCTCTCGTGCAGCAGGCAAAAAAAGCGGGCATGGGAATAAGGTTACTGGAGATTTTGTCCGGCGGGGAAACATTCTACAAACTATGTTCAGACCGCACCATAGGCAGCTGTAACTGCCCGCAGGAGACGGGTCTTAATGCCTGACAGCTGAAAACACCTGCAGGAAATTTCAATTCAGATAGATACCACAAAAGCGGAGCCGGTAACGGCTCCGCTTTTTCATCAATGGGTATTCTATTTTCCTCAAATAACACGAGTTTTCTTTTCGATGGGCGGGGCAACCGGAGAAAATGAATAATTGAAGGGGATAATGAAAACGTTATGCAACCGTTGCCAGGGCTTCAAGGGGCAGGCGCTCAACCGCAAGCACCTTGTGAAATTTTCCATGTCCGATGCGGGCGATCTCCCGGGCAAGCTGCTCGCCCTGGCTTTCTCCCTGGCTTATGAAGATAACTGAAATCCTGATATCCTTGCGGCTGGTTTTCCCTGCCTCGGTGAGCGCGTGCTGGGTGCCGATGAGTTCCTTGCGCTCCATGCTTATTTCGCGCGAGTAGGAGACCACGCGGCGGGTGTCGCGGCTGCCGTCCTGCTCCTCGATGAGCGCCGCGTTGGGCTGGCCGTCGGTTATGAGCACGATGTATTTGGGGTTGCTGTTTTTTTCCTTGAGCAGTATGCGCCGCGCGCAGATAAGGCCGTTGCCGATGTTGGTGTACTGCTCGGCCTTCATGGTCATGGTGGCCTCAAGGATGGGCTGCATCTTGTCAGTAAGCGGCACCACCACCTGCCCAAGGTTGGAGAACGACACAATGCCCACCCGGTCCTGCTTGGCCAGGGCCGCCTTTGCCAGCTCCGCGATCGCCATCTTGGCATAGCGCAGTTTGGCATGGTCTTTCATCGATGCCGAGACATCTACGCAGATCGCAACATCAAGCTGCTGCGAGGGCTTCTTCTCAAAGGAGCGCAGATCCGAGCGGTTGATATCATCAATGGTTTTGCCCTTTCTCATGAGCCGACGCAGGCTGTGGCGCATTGAGATATGGCGGAACACGTCCCCGGTGCGAAAACGCCGCACATCGCTTTTGTCTATCTCCATCTCCGGCTTGAACGCGCGCCGCTCAAGTGACTGGCTCTGCTGGCGCTTTACCAGTTTCTCCAGGAGCTTGCCAAGCGCCAGGCTTGAAAGGGTGAAGCGCTTGCCCCCTTCTCCGAGGGCGACCATGCCCTTCTTCTCCAGATCGTGGATCAGTATTTTCAGCTTCTCATAATCAATCTTCTGTTTTGAAACCTCCAGCCCCTTCTTTTCGCTCAGGGTGTAGTGCACGTACAGATCCTCAAGGGATGAAGTCTGGGAGCGGCCCTGATGCTGAAAGTCCATGAGTTCGGCAAGCATCTCCCCGAGGGCCTTTGGCGGAATGGATATTTTTTCACCCTTTGCTCCCGGCGGCTTGGGCATGCCCTTGGCGTTGTTCAGATACCGGGCAAGGTCTTCAGGGGTTATCTCTCCGGTGGCCAGCATCTCCTCGAGGCTTTTTTTCAAATGCTTCTGGCCGTCAGCGCTTATCGTCATATCCGCGGACCCGGCCATATCAAGATAGCCCCGGTCTTCAAGCTCTTTGAGCAGATCCTGGTAGCTCTGCTGCATATTGTTGAGCAGGCCCTTCTCCAGCGCATCTTTTAACGCCTGCTGCACCAGCGGGTGGTTCATGGCCTCCTCGCCAAATCCCGGATTATCAAGGGGCAGCCCCTCGCCGGGGCCGAGCTGGCGCACGGCCGCGTCGGTAAGCCCCATCAGTGCCCGGGCGATCTCCTCGGGCGTGAGGGGCCGGGACGGGTTCGGCGCGTGCTCCTGCGCTTCGGGGAAGAGCGGGATGTTATACAGCGTCCGGCTGATGATGCTTTTCAGGATTTCTTCAATGGAAACATCTTCGCCGGGGCTCACGTGATTGCGGTGGCAGAGCGCGACAAAGGCGGCTTCAGCGAGCGTCCTGCGGGTTACGCGCCCGCGCAGCAGCCCGTAGCCCCGGGCAATCTCCCGTGCGGCCAGCGTGCCGCGCACCCCGCCCGCCCGCGCGATAAGCGGGTGGCGCCGGGTCGCCGCGGCAATGGCGCTTGCCAGGCGGTCAATTTCTTCAAGGGACAGCTCCTCGTGCATCCGCTTCTGCAGCAGCTCATCAAGGATTTTTTCCATTTCCCCGGACAATACCGCTACGCCCTGTTCACCGCCCGTCATCCCGCACACATCAAGCGGCGCCATGCGCAGGCGCCCCTGCTCCTGCGGTTCCGGGAACTTGTATATCTCGCCGTAGAGGGCTTTTTTATCGAGAAATGTTTTTGCCAGCGCCGGCAGGTCAAGAGCGTGCGGTAATGAGTACAGGACCAGCAGCGACACCCGACGGCCCTTCTCAAACCCCTTGTAGCGGCACAGGTCCAGGAGCCTGCTCACCGTGTAGCAGGCCTCATTGATGACGGTTTCCCGCTCGAGATTCAGATCAAGCCCGGCGGAAAATACCGAGTTCATGAGACTCGCGGCCTTTTTCCCCAGGGACTGCTCGCTGCCGCCGGCCCGCGCCTGTTCGGAAAATGCGCGTTCAGCGGATTCAAGAAGCTCGCTATAGGTCTTCTGGTACTGCGAAGCAATAAGCCGCAAACGCCCGGAAATAGGCACCAGCGGAATTCTTGAGCGCAGGCAGTATGCAGCAAGCTCCGGCAGAAAATCTCCGGGTTGAAAAAAGTTTTCTTCATAACAGGCATCACCCTCGCACAGGCCGACCCGGGCTGGTATCTTCAGGGCATACAGCAGCGAAAAGCCGTAGTGCAGCGCTGCCCCTGCGGCGGCAGGGGAGGCGTCGAGAGCAATTGCTTCAGGCTTCAGCTTTTTTATGAATGGCGCAAGGTATGACTTCACGCTGATGCCGCGGGAAGGAAACGGGATAAAGCACCGGTCGTTGACGGTTGCGGTCTGAGAAATTTTTTCCGCATAGGTTCCCTCCAGCCACTGCGCTACAAAGGCAGCAAGGTCCGGATGCAGGCGGCGCAGCTGGTAGAGCGGGGAGGCGGCGGTTTCTCCGGGCAGCGGCCCTTTCAGCCTCCCGATCATGGCCTGCTCTATATCTGACAGACGCGCGCCCCGCCACAGGGCTGAGCGCAGGTCTTCTCTGGTTATGTCGATTGGGGAAGACATGGGGAACAAGTTCTATCAGTTTGTTGAAAAGCTGTTTTTCCCGGACTGGTCTAAAACATTCAGCTGCAAGGCGCGCGACATCACGAGGGATGAGGCGTAGTTCGCAGTACGCTGCAATGATCCCGATAGCTATCGGGCATGAGCGCAATTCCGACGCAGGTCGGTACAAATGAGTGTTTTTCAACAGCCTGCTATTTCATTTCTTTTTTGCCTGCTCAAGAACTTTTTCAATAAGCAGGTCCTGCTTGTCGTAGTAGCGGCTTTCCGCGCTCACCACCAGCCGGCCCTGAAGCACCCTGCGGGCGGCCTTTTCCACATGCTCGGCTTTCACCTGTTTGACATTTTTCAGCCGGGCCAGGGACTGGGCCTGCTCGTAGATAGAAAGGCTGGTGCGCACGCTGGGCAGCCGCTCAATTTCTTCAGGCATGGCACGGGCCGCGTTGGAGACGGCCACCGCGCGGTGCAGCATGTCCTCCGGGACGCTGACCTCATCCAGGGTTTTTCCGTACTGTTTGAGGATGGTCACCTCGTCATCAAATTCCGGGTAGCTGATCCGTATTTCCTCGAACCGGTCGGAGAGCGTTTCGCTCACCCGCTCCACGCCGGCAAATTCTTCAGGGTTCTCGGTCGCCACCACCAGCGTGTCAACCTGCGAGATGAGGTCAAACCCGGCAATGGTGGTGATGCCCTCTTCCAGTACCTGCACCAGGGTGTTCTGTGTGCGCTGCGGCACGCGGTTAAGCTCGTCAATAAAAAGAATTTTCCGGTGCGCCTTCTGGATTTTCCCGGGTGTGAAAGCGCGCGGGTCCTGGATGCCCAGGCGCATGGCCATGACCGGATCAAGATCGCCCATTAAATCTTCAGGCATCATCTCGGGCGACCCCTGGATGCGCACAAAGCGCTTGCTGCCGGGCATCTTCACTTTTTTATGGCTTTTTTTGCCGCTGCAGTCAGGACACGACGGGTCATCGGGATAGCAGTTGTAGCGGCAGTCGGCAATGGTGTCCATGGCCGGCAGCAGCGCTGAAATTATCCGCGCCAGGGTTGTCTTGCCGGTGCCCGGCGGCCCCTCGAGCAGCAGGTGCCGGCCCGCCACCAGCACCGCCAGTATTGCCTCGCGTGTCTGCTCATCACAATAAAACCCTTCAAGCGGATTTTCTTTTTTTGCCACCCGGTACAGTATTGCCTGCCTCAATTCCTCGCGCAGTGATTTAGCCATAACCAATTAGCTCCTTGATAATAGTTTGCAGCGTCCAAGTCTCGGCTATATTGCAACCTGAACGCTGACGGCTGATAGCTGACTGCTTTTTCAGAAGCATCCCAGCTGGCAGTTCTGCACCTTGAGCCCGGCCACATCCAGAAACGCCTTCATCTTGTTCATCTGAATCTTGTTGTCCTCGGCGAACTTCTGCGACTGGTAGCAGCTTATCTTGTCGTCCTTGGCCAAACTTTTCAATTTTGCTTCAAGCTCTGGAGTCATCCAGTCCTCTCGTTTCGGGTTTACAAACATGTCTGCTCTGGTCACGGTTATGTCCTCCTGTAAATAAATTATTTTAGTTGCCAAAACTATAGCATCGCTTTACGCGAGCCGTATTGACTTAGGTCAAATAAACCAATTGATTGATTATTATTGATTGATAGAATTCGCTTTGGTATGAGGTGAGTATAGGGCCGGGGCCAATGTGTGTCAATAAAAAATCTGCCGCAGGATATGCGCAGACAAAGTCATTTCCCATCTTGGGTGGCCTTGGGGTGGCCTTGGGGTCACATCTTCATATGTCATTTTTACAGCTCATCAATTATCTTATCTATCAATCTCTGCAACCGCTTATTTCCTTCAAGCAGCCTCTTTTCAACACGTTTAACCGTTCCGGTAATTGCCGTGTATCCCACGCCAAAGAGTTCCCCTATCTCCCGGTTGGTATAAGCTCCCATTCGGCTCAAGATGTATATGCATAAATCCCGTGACCGCCGCTTCTGTTTTCTGGCAGTAAGATGATTATCTGCTGCATGCGAACCCAGCTTTTCAAGTATCTCTTCCGCTATCTGCCCCTTGTCCAAAGATCTCTGCAATAAACGCAGCTGCGGCTTCTCCGGGCTGCGCTCTGCTTTTGCCAGCCGCCGGCATTCCGCCGCGTACTCCTCCCCGCCCATATACAAGCCGTGCCGCAGCTCTTTCAGCGGGCTTTGCTGTCTTTTTAAATACGCTGCCTGCTCTGAACAAAATCTCTTGCAGCTTCCCCTGTTCATCCCCTGTATTGTCTCTGTTGTCAGCCATGGTGGCCCTGATCCCCTTTCTGAATATGCTCGGGCGCTGCTCCACTTGTATGCAGGTACCTCCTTTACTATTCCTGCTCGCACAGGATTGCCGTGGATGTAATAGCACATGGCGGTAAAATACCGGTCATCTTCTATAAGAAAACTCTTGAATCTGCCTTGGAATAAATGGCCGCAGCGGTTATGCCGACGGTTTAACCATCCCGTGTAGCTAACCCCCAGCCACTGGATTGCTCTTGATAAATTAGCCTGTCTTGTTCTTATCAGCAGATGATAATGGTTTTCCATGAGCACATACGCATGTATCTCCACATGAAACTTCTCTGCTGTTTTTCCCAGCAGTTCCAGGAATTTAAGGTAGTCTTGTGGCTCATAATAGATCGGCCTTCTCTCATTGCCCCGGGACAGCACATGATAGAAGGTGTCTGGATAGTCGATGCGGAGTGGTCGTGCCATGGCGGTAACAGTAGTTTACTGCCTTCAAGCTGTCAATCAAAATATGATATATGAAGATGTGACCCCATCATGTCCCGGGCGGAAGAATCCGTAGCGCCGGCTGAACTGCTCGTCATAAACCTGCTCAAAAGTCTCAAAGAGATCTTCAACGCACTGGTAATAAGGGGAAATCTGCGGTGCGCGTGACCGGTACTGATGTGTTCCGGGGTAAATTGCCGCTGCTTTCTGTGCCGGTTCCATGACAATAAATAGACGGCAACGGGGGCAGGTATTTGTGAATTGTTGTTTATCAGCATAGGCATAGGGATGGAGGCACTAAAGGAATCTTTATGCAGGATTTTTGTGAATGGAAATCTCCGTCACTGTCTTCTTTTCAATCCTGAAGGCCCGCACCTCCGGATGCTTTTTGTTTTTCAGTGAGACAATGAAATAGATCGCATCGGGGTGGAAGGCAAGGCTGATGTCCATACTCGAGGGGTCGGAAGGCCCCTTGGGGTGCGAGTGATAAATCCCCAGAAAGCTCTCACTGTTGTTCCCCAGTTCGGTGAATATTTCAACCTGCTCCTCAGGGGACATGAAATAGAAGTCCGGCGCGGGATGGATGCTGGTGACGGGGATCACGCGCTCAAAAACCCCCTGCTGTCCGATGAGCACCCCGCAGCATTCATTGGGAAGCTCCCGCCGGGCATGCTCTATCATAGTGTTTCTGAGTTCAAGCGGGAGAGCAATATGGTTTGTGGTTGACAAGTAATTACCCCGGCATTTTGAAAGACTTGATTTGCTTTATTCAGGCCTTTGCAGTTGGTTCCCCTGCTTATTCTGATTAAGGAGGGAGCAGGGGGTGTCCTTGTGCCAAGCAAGGATGTTCTCTGCACAAAGCCAGCATAAAAATATTTTACTTCAAAATCAACTATAAATTCAATTTTATTTGACAATTTTAAGCGTGGCCTTATATAATACCTTGCCATTGTAGAGAGAATAAAAGAGAGTTGGCCCGTAAAATCAAGTAACCCTATAACACCTTAAGGAGGAAATTATTTATGGCAAGCAAAGCAAAAGCAAAGTCAGCGCCAAGCCCGTTTCTGCCTTTTATGGAGGCCCATTGCAAGCTTTTAAAGATGAGTTTGAAGGATTTAACTGTAGAAGCATTGAAGTCACTGTTCGGGCATGTATATTATATTTGGCGGACATTTAAACCGGCCCTGGGTGAGAAGGACGGCCTGAAGTACTACGGCAATGTGTGGGCAGCCCTGGCAGACATGTCCTTTGACGGGGCGATGGCGAAGTTTGGACTGAAAGAGGTAAAAGACCTTCCAACCCTTGGAAGGATAGTGGAGGACTGCTTCATCGGAGTACCTGCCCTGTATATTACCAGGCGCAATACCGCGACAGAGCATGTGGGCCATGTCCAGTGGTGCGCAAACCCGGCATATGGCCCGGCAGACTGTACGTACTGCCGTCATGATTACTACCGGCAGGAAGTGTACTTGACCTACGTGTACATCTGGGAGCTGATCGAGAAAGCCAAGAAGGCCGGCCTGAAAGAAGAAGTTCTTGTTGAGCTGCCCTCTGGCCGCTGCCGCGACGGCGCAGCCTGCGCCTGCCAGATTATTCTGCGCACCCGCGCCGCCAACCCGGATCTGCCCCTGCCCGAAGTCGAAAGAAAGTTCATCGACCTTGAAATGGGCGCTCAGGAGCCGGTGGCCTATATCCTGAAAAAGCAGAAGCGCACCTTCGAGGAGCAGGGCCCGGGCTCGTTCCTCGGGTTTTTCGCGGTTGACTTTCTTGCATGGCTGCAGCTGTTCCTGAACGTGAAGCCCAAGGCCACGGCCATCTATCTGAAGCTGTGGCAGACTTTTCCCAAAATGTGGGTGAAAGATGCAAAGCTTGATCTCGAGATCGGCAAGATCAAGAACGCTGCAGATGTCGCCGCCATCATCGCCTACTGCGAGAAAAAGAAGTATATCGCCTTCAAGCAGGTCAAAAATGCCGATGGCACCGAAACCCTTACCGCCGATGCCGATCCTTTCGTACAGGTCGGCGACATGCTGCAGGCACCCCCTGCCTACAAGGCAGCGCTGGCAGCAATGGATGAAGATTTTGTGGCTAATGTGCTGAAACAGATCAGAATGGACAAGAAGGCTACGGTGAAATTCACCTCCCATATAGCAAGGGGAGATGCAGAAACCGAGATGAAAATCAGGGTAAAGTAATTACCCTGGATAGCAATTGACACAAAGATACGGGGGCTCAAAATGAGCCCCTTTTTATTATGGAATTTTGACCTCAGTTATCTTTTAATATTTCATCATTGTATATTTTTTCAAACTTGAGCTTGTGTTTTGCCTCTTCGGCGGTTAAATTTACAAACAACTGCTTGACGGTTGCATCTGCGGAAAGGTTGGCAAGGTCGGTATAAAGCTTGACAGATGCCTCCTCACGCTTCATGGCGGTAATTATAATATCCTGGTAGCTCATATCAGCTGCGGGTTTTGCTACAACAAGATAGTCGCTTATTTTCATGTTTTGAACTTTTGGGTTTTCAGTAATCCTGGTTGTACCCTTCCGGATACCTTCAAGGGCCTTTACATGCCCTTGTTCCATATCTTCAAGCTCATGCAGCATTTCCTGCCTTGTCTTAAAAAGAACCATGCCCTGCAGGTCATGATAGAACTTCACGGCTTCGTGTTCTCTTGCAATGGCAAAATCAATTATTTCATTGAATTTTTTTTTCTCCATTATGCATGCTCCTTCTGTAAAAATAATGGGTCATTCGGTTTATAACCTATCGCAGTATAAAATAAAAAAACTGCTGCGTCAATAGTGACCGGGGGCAATAAAAAAAGTTGACAGCGTTACGCTTGTTTTATATACCAACGATTAATGTTTTGAAATATACAAATACCTTATCTATACATGGGTTTCCGAGTTCCCTGTACGGGGAGCCGAAAAGGTTGGATAGATATCCAGCCCGCCATATTGCAAAGGAAGCCTGAAGAGTACTCTTATGTCTCTCCGGGTTTTTTTTGACAGGGTTTTGCGCTGGTTTGTTGCTGGACGATGGATAAAAATTGTGACGGAAATGAGATTAATTCTTGTCGCCGCAGTTAATCCATGGGATGCCAGGCATTGCCAGCCTGGCCATTGCATGAGGTATATCCCCATGGCATATATATATGGTGTGGACTGATTAGAAAAAACGTCTGTTCCTGTCATGTGCTTGTTTTTATTACTTGTTAAATTTAGAGACTGAACATGGATGCAAGAAAACTTGATAAAATTATTGAGCAGTATGTAAGTATGCCCGGGCAGGTTTTATCGACCCTTGAAGCAATTCAGGAGGAGGAAGGGTATGTGCCCAAAGAAACAATGCAGTATGTCAGCGAGAAGCTGGGGGTTCCGTTTTCTCAGCTCTTCAGCGTCTGCACGTTTTATGCTGCATTCAGCCTGAAACCACGGGGTAAGCATATCATTACGATTTGTGAAGGAACAAGCTGTCATGTGCGCGGCGGGCCTCGTTTGAAAGCAGCGATGCTTGATATCCTAAAAATCAATTCCGAAGAAAAACATGAAAAGTCAATTACAACCGCGGACCGGCTTTTTACCATTGAAACCACCCGGTGTCTCGGGTGCTGCAGCCTTGCTCCGGTTATGATGGTTGACGGCACCATTTATGGATATTTAACGCCAAAAAAAATACCTGAAATTTTGAGACAATATGAATGGAAAGAAAAGTGAAATTAAATCATCAAACGTATCTAAAACAAATTAAAGAAGCGGGTTTAAAAAAGATTTTTCCGGGCAAACCCCGTATCGCCGTGGGCTACGCCAGCTGCGGTATTGCCGCAGGCGCAGACAAGGTAATGCGCGCGCTGGAAGATGAGATCAAGCGAAGAAAGCTTGATGTGGTGTTTACCAAGGTGGGCTGTATCGGCTACTGTACACGGGAGCCCCTGGTCAATGTGAGTATCCCTGATATGCCGCTGATCATCTATTCCAATGTGGTGCCTGATGATGCAAAGGGGATTATTGACGCGCTGGTTAAAAACGATGTTTACCGGGGCAAGGCACTCTGCAAAATTGAAAAGTGGGATCACATTACCACGGGTAATGTTTTTGAATACGGCAAAGGGTTTAACGATGTCACGCACTATGCGGATGTGCCATTTTTTTCAAAGCAGAAAAAAATCATCCTGAGAAATACCGGGCTCATTAATCCGGAAGATATTGATGAATATATCGCCGTAGGCGGGTTCTCTGCGCTGTTTACCGCCTTGACGGCCATGACTCCTGAGCAGATTATTGATGAAGTGCTCAAAGCCGGGCTGCGCGGGCGAGGCGGTGCAGGCTTCCCCACCGGCCAGAAATGGAAATTGGCCCGCAATGCAGCAGGTGACAGGAAGTACATCGTCTGCAATGCTGATGAAGGCGACCCGGGCGCATACATGAACCGCAATGAAATGGAAAGCGATCCCTGCATGCTCCTTGAGGGCATGATTATCGGCGCCTATGCAATCGGTGCAAGTGAGGGGATCATTTATATCCGCGAAGAATATCCGCTGGCAATCAAGCGGCTCCAGAATGCCCTCAAGCAACTGCGAGCATACGGTTTCCTGGGGAAAAATATCCTCAATTCAGGCTTTTCCTTTGATATCACCATGGTGAAAGGTGCCGGCGCTTTTGTGTGCGGCGAAGAAACAGCCCTTATCTCATCCATTGAAGGCTTTACCGGCCGCTCCCGCACTCGCCCGCCGTTCCCCGCAGAGAAGGGCCTCTGGGGAAAACCCACGAACATCAATAATGTTGAGACCTGGTGCAATATCCCGGTCATTATATCCCGCGGCGGCGAATGGTTTACCCATACCGGAACTGAAACAAGCAAGGGAACCAAGGTGCTCTCCCTGGTAGGAAAGATAAGCCAGGCAGGACTTGCAGAAATACCTTTTGGCACTTCACTAAAGACCCTTGTCTATGATATTGGCGGCGGCGGCGTAGCGGGCAAGCGGATTAAAGCAGTGCAGACCGGCGGCCCCTCCGGCGGATGTATTCCCGCACCATATTTTGAATCGCCAATTGATTATGAAAGTCTCACCAAGCTTGGTTCCATCATGGGATCAGGCGGTGTGGTGGTGGTGGATGAAGACACCTGCATGGTTGATACCGCACGCTACTTTGTTGATTTTACCAAGGAAGAGTCATGCGGCAAGTGCGCACCCTGCCGGGAAGGTTTGAAGCATATGCTCGGCCTCCTTACTGACATCTGCAACGGCAGGGGAAAGATGGAAGATTTGCCCGTACTTGAAGAACTGGGCAATCTTATTAAAAAAGCATCCCTGTGCGGTTTGGGGCAGAGCGCACCAAACCCGGTTCTTACGACACTTAAATATTTTAAGAATGAATATGAAAATCATATCAAGAACAACCGGTGCCAGGCAGGAGCATGCGAAAGTCTTTTTGTTGCGCCATGTGAAAATGCCTGCCCGATTCATATGAACATCCCCGGGTATCTGACCCTTCTTAAGGAAGGCAGGATTGCCGATGCATATGAATTAATTCTGCAGGATAACCCCCTTCCGGCAAGCACGGGTCGCGTGTGCCATCACCCCTGCCAGGGAAGATGCAGGCGCAATGAGGTTGATGATACGGTTTCAACCCGGGAAGTGCACCGGTTTGCTGCTGATTACATGTTTGAAAACGGGAAGGCAAAGAAACTGCGGAAGGTTGAGCCAAAGAAACTAAAGCCAACCCGCAAAAAGATTGCGATCGTGGGTGCTGGTCCTGCGGGGCTCACTGCAGCTTACTATCTTGCACGGCTCGGGCACCGGGTTACCGTGTATGATGCAATGCCCTCAGCCGGCGGTATGCTCACCTGGGGTATACCTGAGTTCAGGCTCCCCAAGAAAGTGGTTGCCCGCGAGGTGGATGTCATTAAGAAGCTTGGTGTTAAGTTTAAATTCAATACAATCATTGGCAAAGATAAGAGCCTGAAGACCCTTAAGAAGGAAAATGATGCACTATTTATTGCCATCGGTGCCCAGAAGGAAAGCCCGCTTCGGATTCAGGGCGAGGATGCAAAGGGTGTGCTGAGCGGTGTTGAGTTCCTTCGGGATGTCAACCTGGGCAAAGAGCATGAGGTAGGGGCTAAGACCGTGATCATCGGCGGCGGAAACGTGGCAATGGATTCAGCCCGTGTGGCAAAGCGCCTTGGCTCTGATGTAACCATTCTCTACCGCCGCGAAAAAACAGATATGCCTGCTGAGGAAGAAGAAATCAGCCAGGCAGAGGAAGAGGGAATCAAAATTGTCACCCTTGTTGCCCCGGGCACAGTACTGGTAAGCGGCGGTAAGGTTAGGGGAATCACGGTAACAAAAATGCGGCCCGGAGACTATGATCTTGCAGGACGCCGTGTGCCGGTCGCAGAAAAGGAAACGATCACCTATGACTGTGACACCGTGATTGCCGCCATCGGCCAGGTCTGTGATTCTGATTTTATCGGCAAGGTCAACGTCAACGTGAACCGCAACGGCACCGTGGCTGTTGACCCCTTCACGCTTGAGACAAATATCCCCGGTGTGTATGCAGGGGGTGATCTGGTGACCGGTCCTTTAACCGTAAGCGGCGCCATGGGGCAGGGTAAACAGTTTGCCAGGGTTATTGATAAAAAACTTACGGGCAAAGACCGGTTTAGCGAGCTGTTGAAGAAAGTACGGTACAACAATGAGGTTTCCGTTGAGCCGCAGGGCGGCACCCGTAACCCCATGCCCATGGTTTCCCCTGAAACACGACGATATACTTTTGATGAAGTAACCCGGTGCTACCCGGCTGATGTAGCCGGGGTGGAAGTTACCCGATGTTTACGATGTGATGTGAAAGAGAGTTGATACTATTATGCATAATGTAACAATTATCATTGATGGCAAAAAGCATCAGGCAGAGCAGGGCGAGCCGGTTCTTAAGGCTGCAAAACGCGCTGGCGTCGATATTCCTGCTCTCTGCTACCATGAGGGTCTTGCAGCTTTTGGTGCCTGCAGGCTGTGCATGGTAGAGGTTGTGGCAGGCGGCAGAAAGGGCCTGACCACTTCATGTACGCTTGCCTCCGTTGACGGTCTTGAGGTAAAATCTGCTACTGAAGAAATCAAGGGTGTCAGGAAGGGCCTCATGGAGTTGTATCTTGCTGAAGCTCCTGATTCTGACTATATCAGGGAAATGGCAGTAAAGTATGGTGTAAGGGAATCCCGCTTCGCCAGTAAACAGGAAAAAAAGAAGGGCGCACCTGAAGAAAAATGCGTGCTCTGCGGCCTGTGCGTGCGCGTATGCAATGAGGCAGTGGGAGCAGGTGTTATAAACTTTATAGCCCGCGGCCCTGAGACAAAGGTCAACTCTGCCTACCAGGAGCCCTCAACAAAGTGCTTTGGCTGCACAGCATGTGCTGATGTGTGCCCGACAAAACTGATAAAGATTTCTGATACGAAGGGCTTTCGGACCGTTGAAACATGGTCACAGACTACGGTGGAGCTGCACAAATGCAGAATATGCGGAGAGGTTGTCGCACCTGATCCACTGATAAATGAGGTACACAGAAAACTGACAGATTTACCTGATGACTTGAAAGATGTGTGCGTAAAATGCCGTCGGCGCTACCGCACTAAAAAGCTTTCCCCTATGAATATGGCGAAATAAATATAAGCCCATCAGATTAAAAGAACTATGCTGGTGTAGTGTTTTACTCTGCTGCCTACTAATTAAATTTATTTATTTTTCCCCCAAAGGCTTTAATTTCCCTCTTCCGGATTGAAACGAAAAATCTCATGCGCAGTAAAAGCAAAGCGTTTCCATTCAAGAAAAAGATTCTTTGCCGGCTTCGGCACCGGAAAATGTTATCTTTTTCACTCCGACACACTCCGGTAATTTTGGCAAACAATTATTAGACAGATATAATCCCATGCAATATTTTCGAAAGGTATCTGCAAAACCAATCAAATAATATCCTGTGGTTATAGTTTTTAATCCCCGCCTGATTTTACGTATTGACTAATATCCAATGCCATTGTAAATATAAATAAGTTTTGTATGAAATATGATTGCGCTTAGTTTTACTGGAAGTGGATAATGTCGAGCTATTGTCATAAAAAGCCTGCCCGCTGTATTCCACACAAAATGCCTGATTAAATCTTAGTACAATCACATTAGTGCCTTTTTAATCAATTGTGCGACAACCAATTAATAATGTACAGCTACGGTGTTCTTATGGCCATAGAGGATAGTACTATACTTTAATTGAGTTAGAGGAGACAGCTATGAAAGCATTTGTTTTTAGACCTGATAAGTGCGATGTGTGCCGCCAGTGCGAAGTCGCTTGCTCTGCAAAATGCAGCAAATCAAGCAGCGACTCTGCCGGGTATGCACCATTTATCAAAGTGTACCAGAGCCCGCAGGGGCCTTTCCTGCGCTTGTGCAAGCACTGCGAAGATACCCCCTGCGTGGATGCCTGCATTGGTGAATCACTGAAGTGCGGCAACGATGGAATCATTATTCAGGATGAAAAAAGGTGCATCGGGTGCTTTATGTGCAACATGGTATGTCCCCATGGAGCAATCAAGGCGGTTATGAGCATTGAAAAAGCTTTTAAGTGTACGCTGATCTGCGGAGAAAAAGATAATCCTCCCTGCGTTGCCGTATGCGACAGGGAAGCTCTGTTTTTTGATGATTTCAGCACGACAGTGAAAAAGAGACGAAACAGAAAGATCAGGGGGTTAATAAAGAGATGAAAAAACCAACTCCAAAAACTAAAGCTAAAAAAAGTGCCCGGCAGCACGTTATTGTCGGAAATTGTATCGCCGCTGTTTCTGCAGCAAATACCTTGCGGGAATTAAACCCCGAAGACAAGATTATTATTATTGGTGAAGAGGCGGTGCCATCCTATTCACGGTGTCTTATTACCTATTATCTTGGCGGCATGGTTACCAGGAGTCACCTGCTTTCCCATCCTGAAAAATGGTATGCTGCGCGGGACATCAAGTTGAACCTTTCGACCCGGGCGGAGCAGGTTGATACAAAAAAACGCATTGTGTATACCCGGCAGAATGGAAAGAAGAAAAAATTTTTTTATGATACCCTGCTTGTAGCAACCGGCTCATCACCCATTTTTCTCAAAAGCTTTCCGTATGACCCGAAAGGTATTATCGGCATGAGAAATTATGATGATTCAAACAAACTGAAAGGCTGGGCAAAGAAGGGTAAAAAAGCAATTATTATCGGCGCAGGATTTGTCGGGCTGAAAACAGCATATGGTCTTGTGAAGCGGGGGGTGCAGGTCAAGGTGGTAGAACTGCTGCCAACAGTGCTTGGACGCATGACTGATCTTGAGGCAAGCGCCCGGGTCCGGGATCGGATGACCAGGCATGAACTGCTTGATATTGAGCTTAAGAATTCTGTTATTGCCACGCGAAAACAGGGGAATAAGTATGTTGTGACATATCAGAACGGCGGAGAAGAAGAAGCTGATTTTATCGTTGCCGCTGTTGGAGTTAAAGCAAACACAGACTTTCTTGAAGGCACAGATGTTAAGGTTGATCGGATAATCGCTGTTGATGATTGCCAGCGTACCACGGTTGAGGATGTCTATGCCGCAGGAGATGTATGCCGCTCGCGTCATATTGTCACCCGGGAATGGATATATAATGCCATTTGGCCTGTTGCTGCCGCGCAGGGAAAAATTGCAGCGTGCAACATGTCCGGGCAGAAGATGGTCTATGCGGGCAATATCCCCATGAACAGCGTTGACTTCTACGAGATGTGGATAACTGCTGTCGGCGATGTTCAGACAGAGGGTGATGACATTGAAGAAGTCACCTTTAAGAGTCATAGCATCTACCAGAAGGTAAAGCTGAAAGACGGCATCCCTATTTCTTTCATGGCTGTGGGCAATGTGGACGGAGCAGGCATTGTCCGGGGGGCAATTGTCGGAAAGACGCCGTGGAAAGAGTTTATCAAAAAGCCTCAGACGCAACTTCTCCCTGTGGTTAATCAGTTGAGCGGGTTTGTGTCAAAGGCAGTTGCCTGATAATGCACTACCGGGAATTGTTTTCAAGGATAGGGTTTGTGATGTTAAAAGCAGGTTTAAACCTTACGAACTTTTAATCTTATAAACCTTTTATTTATTGCCCTGGCGCCTTGCGGGGAATAATTTTTCGTGGACATGCCGGAACATTTAAGGCATATTTTGCATATACATTACCACCACATATAAATATTATTACAAAGGCAAAAATATGGCGCAAAATACAATTAATTCAGCTCAGAAAAAAATGCCCATCGCACGAGTAAACGGGGCCGTGATCAGCCACTTCCAGCTGGAGTCCGGCGTTGAAGCGCTGCTTAAGCCGTACGCGGACGTTAAGGGCAAGGTGCGCCTTCCCCAGGAGCAGCAGTACGCGGCGCGCAAAGTCGTGCTGGACAATCTTATCATGCGGGAGCTTCTCTATCAGGAAGCGTGCCGCAGGGGCATCCAGGCAACGGAGGCGGAAGTGGAACGGGCCATGGCCATGGCTATTGAGGAGGCCGGCTCCGAGCGTGCATTCAAGGCCATGATGGTAATGACCGGCTCAAGCCCCGAGGAGTACCGCAGCCAGATGACAAAAGACCTGGCGGTGAATAAAATGGCCGCCTCGGTTGTGGAGGGAAAGAAAAAACCGGTCACTGCGGAGGAAGCGCGCGCCTATTACGATGAGCACAAGGCGGAAATGACCGGGACAGAGGCGCGCTGGCTACTGCATATCATGATTCCGCTTGATCATTACGCGCCGGAGGCTGAAGAAAAAAAGGTCCGGGAGCGCCTGGAAAAGATAAAAAACGCGGGGCCGGCCGAGTTCGAGAAAAGCGTCCGCAAACAGGGCGAGGACCTCGGCTATATCATGCGCGGCCAGCTGCACCCCATTCTTGATTCCGTCGTGTTTTCTGCGCCGGCAGGCCATATTTCCCGCGTCGTGCGCACCGAGGAAGGCCTGCATCTGGTGCTGGTAAAGGAAATTTTGAAGGCCGGCGAAGTGCGGCCCTTCAACGCCGCGGTGGAAAAGGAGCTGAAGGAAAAGCTCTATGAAATGCGCTCGGTAGCAATGCTCCAGGAATTTACCGCAAAGCTGCACAAAAAAGCCGAGATTGAAATACTGGATACGTTTGTTGAAACCCGGCTTGACATGGAGGAGAGCTGATATTTAATTGACCTCAAGGTATCGGCTGGTGTATAGAGGAATAATTAACGGAAGGTACATTATGCCGAAAAATAACATAATTTTCTTCAAAAATATGGGCCTCTATCAGCCTGCTCGCTGGTGGGGGCTTTTTTATCTCTTAGACGGGGGAAATAGGTCTGTTACCCTTTCTTTTTTAATTTCTTTTTTAATGCCATGAAGATTCATTGATATGAGTGTATAATGGAGAACGAAAACACTGCCGGGTTTATCATAAAAACAATCGTGCATTATTATCCTTCTGTTCATGGGATTTACCTGTTTGGTTCCTATCAAACAGACACCGAGTGGCCGGATAGTGATGTGGATATTGCCGTACTGCTGCCGTATCCTGAAGCCAAGCGCGAACAACCTATGGTAGTTTCAAAGTGCCGGTACCGGCTTGAGGTTGAACTGAAAAAAAATGTCGATCTTGTCAATCTCAGGCTGACTTCTACGGTCTTTCAATTTCAGATTGTCAGCACCGGCAGGTTACTGTATACGGCGGATGAAAGAGCTGTCCAGGAATTCGAAATGCTTACCATCTCTCTTTATCAAAAGCTCTGTGAAGAACGGCGCAATATTCTCGAGGAATTTTACAAAACAGGGAGGGCCTATCCGGTATGAATGATATTATTGTCAATAAGATACAGAGCATACAACGCTGCGTGCAGCGTGCGCGAGCAGAATATTATAAAAATCCTGCGGGGTTTGACACCGACTTTACCATGCAGGATGCTGCCGTGCTGAATATCCTCAGGGCATGTGAGCTGGCGATTGATCTATCCAATCATGTAATTAAATTGCATAAAATGGGGATACCAACTTCCAGCACTGAAAGCTTTGAGCTTTTGCACAGGAAGCATGTTATGGATAGCGCCCTTTCGGAAAAATTAAAACACATGGTCCACTTTCGTAATACCATCATTCACGAATATGAAAAGATGAACATTGAAATCGTAAAAAGTGTGATTCAAAATGACTTGAATGATCTTGTGCTATTTACAGATAAGATTATGGAGTTTGTCAGTGGCAATCCATCCTAATTCCAGGCTAAACTTTAGTTAATCGGGTTCATTATATTTCGCTGCATCGGTATAAAATTTAATGTTATCTTCATAAAAATAAAAGGAAAGGAAATTATCACCATCACGCTCTTTGTTTTCATCATCCACTTTCTGCTCACATCACTTATCGGTCACTACATTGCTGTTCAAATTGGTACTCAGATGGGACAGGTAGTCGCGGAGAATCTCGCGGATGCCAGCAAGAAGAATCCTGAAGAGTCAGAAGAAGAGGCATCTATAATTTATCAAAAAATGAAAAGCAAGAGTGAGGATGTTCCTGACAGCTGCTATGAAACGGGCGTACGTCAAGGGAAAAATCCTATTAATCAACATGCATAGGTACTTACCTACAATCAGGCTGTTGATTTGGAGTTTTCCTAGAAATTCTTAAAAAGGGCTT
>Ga0172375_10002329_pt1 | contig 29729 bp, 27 predicted proteins | sample LakKiv1m_FD_114537 | JGI IMG/M metagenome (GOLD analysis project Ga0172375, IMG submission 114537) | Freshwater microbial communities from Kabuno Bay, South-Kivu, Congo - kab_092012_11.1m | ecosystem: Environmental > Aquatic > Freshwater > Lake | place: Democratic Republic of the Congo... | reverse complement strand
TATTTTGATTTTTGTTTTTACATGCGTTTCGTTCGCTCAGGATGAGGCGGCTCAAGATAGTGTATCAAGCGGGGCCATAAATCCAGAGCCTGTCCAGGCAGCGGAGATATCTCCAGGCAATGTGACAATGGATTTTAAAGACGCGGATATAAATAATGTCCTAAGGATACTCTCTTATAAAAGCGGTATGAACATTGTGGCGGGAAAGGATGTAACAGGGCTTGTTACTATCAGGCTTACTGATGTGCCGTGGGAAAAGGCCCTGGATATTATATTGAGGACCTATGGCTACGTATATGAAAAGGAAGGGAATATTATACGAGTAGCCACTACCGCTAACCTGGAGAATGAGGAACTTGTCACAGAGGTCTTTTCTCTTAACTACGCGAACGCGAAGAATGTCCCTCAGGCAATAGAGGAAATGCTTTCCAGCCGCGGCAAAGTAAAGTTTGACGAGAGGACAAACCTATTGATAGTTACAGACATAGCCACAAACATTTACAAAATAAGGGAAGTGGTTCTTAAGCTCGACGCGCAGACAAAGCAGGTCATGATAGAGGCTAAGATAATAGAGACTACACTCGGTAATTCCGACAGACTTGGCATTGAGTGGCAGACAAAGATTGTCGCGTCAGGCGCGAAGGTCCCTGTGACAGCGCCGTTTAAGAGCAATCTTACCGCGAGCACAGGTTATAAGTATATACCTATACCGAAACCGCCACAGGATACTATTAATTATGATTCCCAGGGCAACGCGATTGTGACCCAGTCAATAGCGGATTTCCCTACAGCTTCTGACGGTACCCCGAGTTTTCCGTATGCGACTGCCGGTAATTTTACATTCGGGACCCTGGACTTCTCGCAGTTTCAGGCAGTGCTTGAAGTCTTGTCTTCGCGGGGAGACACTAAGATAATATCCAATCCCAAGATTGTAGTTTTAAATAATCAGGAGGCGCTTATCACAGTAGGACAGAGCCTGAATATACCAAAGTATGAGAGGAATTCATCTACGGGGACTATGGAGATCACGGGTTATACAGAGAAGGAGCTGGGTATACTACTGAAAGTCACTCCGCAGATAAATTCAGAAGGTTCTATAACCCTCCATTTAAAACCTGAACTTAGCTCGCTTCTTAGATATGACCAGCTTACAGCGCAGGTTCAGGTGCCTGTATATTCCATAAGGAAGGCTGAAACCGAACTGATGCTGAAAGATGGCCAGACCATAGTGATAGGCGGGCTTATCAGCGAAAAAGAGGTAGATAAGGTAACAAAAATCCCTCTGTTGGGCGACATACCGCTGCTTGGGATGCCCTTCAGAAAAACTGAAAAGGCTAAGGAGAAAACCGACCTTTTATTTTTTGTAACAGTCAACCTTGTCAGGCCTGGTTCAGTAGATACAAAATAGTATTATAGAAGCAAAGTTTACCTTGTCCCGCTGCGTCGGCGGGACAATAGGCCCGCCGACGCAGCGGGACAAGGTTCTGAATGAAAATAGAAGTGTTGTTTTGTAAAAAAGGGCAGCTTAAATATATTTCTCATCTGGATATTGTGAGGCTTTTTCAAAGGGCTATCAGAAGGGCGGGCCTGCCAGTGACTCTTAGCCAGGGTTTTACCCCGCATTACAAGATAGGTTTCGCTAATGCCTTGAAGCTTGGTGTTGAAAGCGAAGGCGAGAGCGCTGTTTTTGCTATAGATAACTGGATGGACCCGGAAGAATTTAAAAAAAGATTTAACGAAAAATTACCAGAAGGAGTGAAAATAATATCGTGCAAAAAGAGATTTTAATAAATGTGGAGCCGCAGGAAAAGAGGGTGGCTGTGGTTGCAGCCGGCGGGCTCGAGGAGTATTACATAGAAAGGCCTTCGGAAGTGAGCCTTGTAGGGAATATATACAAGGGCGCGGTAAACTCTGTTATGTCCGGCATAGGCGCGGCATTTGTGGATATAGGCTTCGGCAAAAACGGATTTTTATATGTCACTGACATGATGGCGCCTGCGCATAAATTTGATTTACTGGAGGCGGACAGCCGCTTGCCTACGCATACGCCAAGGCCTAAACCTTCGGATATAGATAAGCTTGTAAAAAAGGGCCAGGAGGTGCTGGTGCAGGTTGTCAAGGAGCCTATAGGTAATAAGGGCCCGCGGCTTACGACGCACATAGGCATACCAGGGAGGTTTGTTGTCCTGATGCCTTTTGACCGGCATTTAGGCATTTCCAAAAAAGTGGTTGACCGGGCTGAAAGGGAAAGACTGCGCCAGATCCTTAAAAAGATAATGCCTAATATGGATATGGGGCTTATTGTCCGGACAGCCGGCGTGGGGAAGAGCGAGGCTGATTTCAGGCGCGAGATAAGATACCTGACAGCATTATGGAAGAATATCAGAAATCGCTCCGGGAAACTAAAGGCGCCTAATCTTGTCAACGAGGAATATTCCTTAACATTCAGGATACTAAGGGATATATTCAGCGAAGATGTAGCGAGGGTCCTGGTGGATAACAGGGATGAATATAAAAAACTGATGCGTTTCGCAAACAATATGATGCCAAGCATGAAAAGAAAACTTATGCTGTATCAGGAAAAGACATCTTTGTTTGATTCCCGCGGCATAGAAAAGGAAGTAGAGAAACTTTATAAAAAGAAAATAGAGCTTAAATGCGGAGGCTACATATTTATTGAAGAGACAGAAGGGCTTATCGCCATAGATGTGAACAGCGGAAGCTTTAATAAAAAACACATGGAGGAGACAGCATTCAAGGTTAACAGCGAGGCTGCCGCGGAGATAGCGAAACAGGTACGGCTGAGGGATATAGGCGGCATAGTAATAGTGGATTTTATAGACATGATAAAGGAGAGGCATAACCGCGGGATATTTGACATACTTGTTAATGCGTTCAAAAAGGACAGAGCGAAGATAAATATATTAAAGATGTCTGAATTCGGCATAGTTCAAATGACAAGGCAAAGGATAAGAAAAGGCGTTAGAAAGGTTTCATATAAGGATTGCCCCTATTGCCAGGGCAGAGGCTCTGTTAAATCAGCCGCTACAATGGCTATAGAGGTTTTGAGAGCTATAAAAAGACAGATAGAAAGAGCGAGGCTGAGAGAGGTCCGCGCGTATGTAAATCCAAATGTCGCAAATTATATGCTTAATGAGGATAGGCCAGCGATAGCCAAGCTGGAGGTGTTGTACAGGACAAGGATAGTTATTATAGCTGAGCCTGAAATGCATATAGAGAATTTTAAGATTGAAAAATAGGAGATATTGTTGTATAATCTATATTTTTAAATAATACAGTAGGGGGCGATTTTAATCCGCCCCCTACCTCACGAGGGGGTAACAAATGTACGCGATAGTTGAAACAGGCTCAAAGCAGTATAGGGTGGAGAAAAACAGCACAATTGAGATTGAAAGGCTGGAACAGGGAAAGACAAAAGAGGTAAAATTAGGCAACGTCCTTTTTATTTCTGACAAAAAAGACACGGCCGTGGGGGACCCTTACATAAAGGGCGCATACGTGATGTGCGATGTTGTGGGAGAAAAACGCGCGAAAAAAGTGATCTCTTTCAAGTACAGGCGAAGACATGCAAGCTCTAAAAAGAAGATCGGGCATAGGCAGGGGTATACTGTGTTGAAAGTGAAAGAGATAGAGGCTGGTAAATAAGGGACAGGGGACAAGGAACAAGGGACAAGGAGGAACTAATTCCGCATATGGATTTTGGTTTTTCCCTTGTCTCTTGTCCCATGTCCCTTGTCCCTAACATTCGATTTAAGGAGGGTATAAAAATGGCACATACCAAAGCACAAGGCAGTTCTAAAAATGGAAAAGATTCAAACGGGCAAAGGCTTGGCGTAAAGCGTTTTGAAGGCCAGGCTGTGACTGCCGGGAGCATTATTATAAGACAGAAGGGGACTAAATTTTTCCCGGGTATTGGGGTTGGTATCGGTAAAGATAATACCTTGTTTGCGCTTAAGGCAGGGACTGTAAAATTTGGTTATCGCAAGGTTAATATAGTTTAATGCGCCTATGCTGTTAAATGGGCTATCTGTCATAAAATGTTTATAGATAGGGCTGATATATTTGTAAAAGCGGGAGATGGCGGAGACGGATGCAACAGTTTCTGCAAGATCAAAGGCCTTAAAAAGAGGCAGGATGGAGGAGACGGTGGTAAGGGCGGAGATTTAGTCCTTTTGGCGGACAAGAATGTCCAGACCCTATTGGATTTTCATTATCGCAAACATTTCAGGGCAGACAAGGGTTCGAATGGCGGAAGCAATCACAAAAAAGGCAGGGATGCGGCTGATTGCGTCGTAAGGCTTCCTCTCGGGACCATTGTAAAAGACAAATACGAAGATATTACTTATTGCGATTTAAAGCAGGACGGCCAGTCAGTGGTTCTTATAAAAGGCGGCCTGGCAGGGCACGGTAATTCCAAATTTAGGCTGGCTACCCAGGGGGACCCTGGCGAGGAAAAAGAAATACTCCTGGAGCTTAAACTAATAGCTGATGTTGGTATAATCGGCTATCCAAACGCTGGTAAATCAAGCCTGATTTCAATCGTGTCAAAGGCAAAATCAAAAGTAGCCAGTTATCCGTTTACAACTAAGACGCCTGTCCTTGGCGTTGTAAAATTAAGCGATGAGAGAAGTTTTGTTATCTGCGATATACCTGGTTTAATAGAAGGCGCGCATTCTGGCAGGGGGCTGGGGGATGATTTTTTGCGCCACGTGGAACGCACCAGGGTTCTTATCCATATGATAGATATGGCTGGCACAGATGGGAGAGACCCTGTGGAGGATTTTAAATCGATAAACAGTGAATTAAAGCTTTACAATCCAGAGCTGGTTAACAGGCCGCAGGTGATAGCGGCTAATAAGATGGATATTCCCGAGGCAAAGAAAGGTTTGGCGGGATTCAAGAGAAAGGTGAAGAAAACTGTATATCCCATATCTTGCGTTACTGGCGAAGGTATAAAAGAATTATTGGAAGCAGTTTATAAAAAATTATAGGAGCAGCGAAGCGAGCGTAAGCGAGCTTAGCGCCAATTAATATGGATCGCGAAAAACTAAGAAAGGCAAAAAGAATAGTTGTAAAGGTAGGGGCAAGCGTCCTGACGAAAAATGCAGGGAACAGGCATGCCCACGGCTTCGCCGCGAGGCGAGCCTGTTCCCTGCGGCTTGATAAGACATGGATAAAGAATTTTGCTGAGCAGGTTGCAGCTTTATTCAAGGAAGGCAGGGAAGTGGTTATAGTTTCTTCAGGCGCTATAGCGGCTGGCATGGGTTTATTGGGCATTAAGAAAAGGCCTAAGGGTTTGCCTGAGCAACAGGCGTGCGCAGCCCTTGGCCAGGGGTATCTCATGAAGATGTATGATGAATTTTTCAGGAGAAAAGGCTTTCATGCCGCCCAGATACTCTTAACATGGGAAGATATAAGAGAAAAGCGCAGGTATATTAACGCGCTAAATACCCTGAACACGCTTCTTGATAAAAAGGCAGTACCTGTTATAAATGAAAACGACACTGTATCTGTGGATGAAATAAGGTTTGGCGATAATGATAAGTTGTCGGCGCTGGTGGCGAGTTTAATCTCGGCTGATGTACTGGTGATGCTTACAGATGTGGATGGGTTATTTATAGATGATAGAAAAACAATAGCGAGTGTTGTAAGGGATATAAACGCGGATATTGAAAAGCTCGCGTCAGGGACAGACAAGGAATGCTCGGCTGGAGGCATGAAGACAAAACTTGACGCCGCGAAAATAGCTACCAGATCAGGCATAGACTGCGTTATTGCCAATGGAAGGAAAAAAGACGCGCTTTTAAAAATATTAGGCGGGGATCCTGCAGGGACTGTTTTTCAGGGCCGCAAAAACAAGATAACAGGCAGGGACTTTTACGATAACGCTATAAATCAGGTGATCTTGTAGTGGATTAGCGGAGCGAGTGTTAACGAGCTCCGCGTAGAATAAATTAGCGCGAAGCTCGCTTACGTTCGCTTCGCTACTCCAGAGGTAATGAAATAGGATATATAAATTCTATGATAATCAAAGATAAAATTATAAAGATGCTAAATGGCGCGAGGGATGCTTCATTTGCGCTCGCGAATATTTCCGCCAGAGAGAAAAACAAGGCTCTTCTGGAAATCAGCCAGAATATTTTAAAAAATGCCGGATATATCCTGTCGGAAAACTCAAAGGATGTGATTCTCGCAAATAAAAAAGGCCTCCGGGGAACGCTTATAGACAGGCTGACTCTTACGGAAAAACGCTTAAAGGAAATGTCGGATTCTTTAATCCATGTGGCGTCTTTAAAAGATCCTCTGGGGGTAACGCTCAGGCAATGGAAAAGGCCAAACGGGCTTATTATCAAAAAGGTGTCCGTTCCTATAGGGGTTATCGGAATTATATATGAATCAAGGCCTAATGTAACCAGTGATTCAGCCGGCCTATGCTTTAAATCAGGCAATGTGTGCGTCTTAAGAGGCGGAAGCGAGTCGATTAATTCAAATCTCGCTATTCACAGCGTGATTGTAAAAACCCTTAAAAAATCAGGCATGCCTGAGTCAGCTGTTACTATGATTAACGTGACAGACAGGTCGGCTGTGGAGGTTTTATTAAGACAGGATAGCCTTGTGGACCTGATTATACCCAGAGGCGGAGAAGGCCTTATAAGATATGTCTCGGAAAATTCCCTGATTCCTGTGATAAAACATTACAAAGGCGTTTGTCACCTGTATATTGATAAAAGCGCTGATTTTAAAATGGCTTTGAATATCATGCTTAACGCAAAGGTCCAGCGGCCCGGGGTTTGCAATGCTATAGAAAAGATGCTTGTGCATAAGGACATAGCGCGTAAATTCTTGCCTGAGGCTGCCCGGATTTTAGGCGGTAAGGGCGTAGAGCTGAGAGGCTGCTGCCAGGCAATCAAGATATTGCCCGGGATAAAAAAGGCCTCAGAAAAAGACTGGCGCGAGGAATACCTGGATTTAATCCTGACAGTTAAAGTAGTAAAGGACGCGAAAGAAGCAATATCGCATATAAATAAATACGGTTCCAGGCATTCGGATGCGATTGTCACTAAAAATAATAAAACAGCTGATAGGTTTTTAAAAGAGGTAGACTCTGCCTGCGTTTATCATAATGCATCTACAAGGTTTACAGATGGGTATCAATTTGGCATGGGCGCTGAGATAGGCATCAGCACAGATAAGATTCACGCCCGCGGGCCTATGGCGCTTGAAGAGCTATGCACGTATAAATATATGATTTTTGGCTCTGGTCAAACAAGGCTCTAACTTTACAAACTCGCGAAAAGCCCCAATGCTTGGCATTGGGGGGGGTCAGAGCGGGCGATAGCAGTTCGATAGAAGAAACTAAGCTTAATATTGTTGAGGGGCTATAGATTTTCTAAAAAGTGCCCCTGAGGATTGCGAAGCAATCCGAAGAAATCTTAAAGTAAATAAGCCCCGCTGCTTGGCAGCGGGATATTCCTTGCACTTTACAATTTGTGCTATGCACGAATTGTAAAGTTAAGGTAAATAGGTGAAAGAGTAATCGTGGAATATATAGATTTAGGTTTAAGCGATTATCAAGAGGCGTACAGGGTTCAGTGCGAAATTAGGGACAGGGTGGCCAAAGGGGAGATTAAAGACACCCTTATTATCACAGAACATAAAAGCGTTATAACTATAGGTAGGGCTGGTTCAGAGAAGAACGTATTTAAGACAGAAGGCATAAGGGTGTTTCGCGTTGACAGAGGCGGAGATGTGACTTATCATGGCCCTGGGCAGCTAATGGCTTATCCGGTCTTCAAACTGGAAAATGAGGCTAGAGACATACATTGTTTCTTGCGATATCTGGAGGATGTCGGAGTAAATTTCCTGGATAAGTATGGGATAATGGCTGAAACAAGGCCTGGCATGAGAGGCGTATGGGTCAGGGATTCAAAGATAGCTTCTATAGGCATAGGCGTAAAAAAATGGGTCACATATCATGGAATGGCAATAAATATAAATACAGATCTAAGGCCTTTTTCATTTATAAAACCCTGCGGCATTGAAGGAGTTAAAATAACTTCGCTGGAAAATATATTGAAAGAAAGAGTGGATTTTGAGGACGCAAAATGCAGGCTTAGAAAATCGTTTGAAGAGGTTTCCTCGCTGGTTGAGACAGTCAGTAAAGTGCGATAAAGGCTTTGCTGAGACAAAAGAGATCATTTCGCAGCTCGGGATTAATACAGTATGCCAGGGCGCCAGATGCCCTAATATATACAAGTGCTTTTCTGTTAAAAGGTGCACGTTTCTGATACTTGGCAAGGCTTGCACAAGGCGTTGCGGCTTTTGCGCTGTGGATAAGAAGAGCGGAGGACTGGAAAAACCAGATAAGGGAGAACTCTTCAGGATAAAGGATGCGGTTGAAAGGTTAGGGATTAAAGATGTAGTTATAACCTCTGTTACAAGAGATGACTTGAGCGACGGAGGCGCAAGCCACTTTGCGGATTGCGTTAATCTGTTAAAAGGCGCTGGCAGAGGTTTAAAAATAGAAATACTTGCGCCTGATTTTTTAGGAGATAAGGGTTCTGTTGAAAAGGTTGTTTCAAGCAGGCCTGATATTTTCTCGCATAATTTAGAAACCGTTCCGAGGCTTTATAGCAAAGTTAGACATCAGGCGGATTACAATCGTTCGCTGGAGATACTCAAATATGCCAAGGAATTAGACGCTAATATGGTTACTAAGAGCGGTATCATGGCAGGCCTTGGGGAATTCAGGGAAGAGATAAGGGAAGTAATCAGGGATTTGAGAAAAGTGGGCTGCGACATTATAACAATAGGGCAATATCTGAAGCCGGCCGCAGGATGTCTGGAGGTAGAAGAGTTTCTGGAGCCTGCGGAATTTGAGAAGTTTTCAGAATGGGCAAAAGAAGAGGGGTTTAAAAAGTATTATTGCGGCCCATTTATTCGTAGTTCATATACGGAGGGTATATGGCAGAGCTGAAGTTACCTGAATTAGCAGAAGGAATTAGCGAAGCAGTGGTAAGTTTCTGGCATTTTAAAGAAGGCGACAGCATTAAAGAAGGCGATGAGATAGTGGAGATGGCTACTGATAAGGCGGCTTTCAATGTGCCCTGTAAGTTTTCCGGTATATTGAAAAAGAAGGTGGTGGCAGAAGGCGATACGGCTAAAGTAGGAAGTGTTTTAGCGATCATAGAATAAAAGGTCCCTCGCGACTGCATTGTGAAACAATGGTCGCTCGGGATCAAATTTTGCTTCGTCCCGCCCTTTTTGGACGGGTTTACTAAGAAGACTCGCTAAAAGGGCGGGCTTCGCAAAATTTGGGAGGCTATTATGAAGGAGATACTGGAAATTCTGGAAAGAGACGCGAGGACAACGCCTGAAGAGATAGCGAAGATGCTGAAAAAAGGCGTTGGCGCGGTGAAAAACGCGATTAAGAAATATGAGAAAGAGGGGGTTATAGTCAAATATAAAACAGTGGTTAACAGGGATATATTAAAGGACGATGTGCAGAAGGTCAGGGCCCTTATAGAAGTGAGGATCGCTCCACAGAGGGGCCATGGCTTTGATCACATAGCTGAAAGAATATACAGATTTCCTGAAGTTTTAAGCTGTTATCTTTTATCAGGGTCTTATGACCTGCTCCTTGTTGTCGAGGGCAGGGATATACAGGATGTCAGCAGTTTTGTTTCTGAAAGGCTCGCTACAATAAATAATGTGAACAGCACTGTTACGCATTTTATCCTCAAAAGGTATAAGGCAGATGGAGATATTTTAAAGCGCATAGAACGGAATCACCGCGTGGCGATATCGTTTTAAGATTAATTTTGATGTTGAGGTCGAGATATGAAAATTTCTAAAGTAGTTGAAAGGATGAAGCCGTCAGGCATAAGGGAATTTTTTGACCTTGTGATAGGCATGAAGGATGTTATATCCCTGGGCGTGGGAGAGCCTGATTTTGTCACGCCATGGAATATATGCGAATCAGCTATATTTTCTCTGGAGAAAGGCTATACATCTTATACGTCTAATAAGGGCCTTTATGAGTTAAGGTTAGCCATATCCAGGCATCTAAAAAATAAATCAGGTATTTTTTATAATCCTGACAGGGATATACTAATTACAACTGGGGTCAGCGAGGCAGTTGACCTTGCTTTGAGGGCTATACTGAATAAAGGGGACAGGATTTTGATACCTGACCCGAGCTATGTGTCTTATGAGCCTGTAAGCGAGATGGCTGGCGGAAGGGTTATACAGGTAAAGACAAGCGGGAACGATGGCTTTAAATTAACCCCAGCGCTTTTAAAAAAATATGTTTCAAAAAATATAAAGGCGATCGTCCTGAATTATCCAGCTAACCCTACAGGCGTATCTTATACAAGAAAAGAGCTTTTGGGGCTTTGCAAGGTTTTCGTTGATAATGATCTGATTGTTATAAGCGACGAGATATATGACGAGCTTACCTATGATTTCCCGCACACTGCTTTGCCTACTTTGCCAGGCATGAAGCAAAGGGCCATATATCTGAACGGTTTTTCAAAGGCGTATGCGATGACAGGCTGGCGCGTAGGCTATGCATGCGGTCCTGAAGAGATAATCAGCGCAATGACAAAGATCCACCAATACACAATGCTATGTTCTCCTATAATGGGCCAGTTGGCAGCGATAGAAGCGCTTAGAGGCTCCAGCAGATCTGTGATTGAGATGAAAAGGGAGTATAAGCGGCGCAGGGAATTTATTGTGTCGAGGCTTAACGAGATAGGGCTTCATTGCGCTATACCTGAAGGGACGTTTTATGTTTTTCCTTCAATCAAAAACACAGGTATGTGCTCGGCAGAATTCGCTAAGAAGTTATTGTATGAAGAAAAAGTGGCGGTGGTTCCTGGGACAGCGTTTGGCCAGCAGGGAGAAGGTTATATAAGGATCGCTTACGCATCAGGCATGGATAATCTTAAAGAGGCTACAGAACGGATAGGGCATTTTTTGAAAGCCAATGTCAGATAATAAAAGAGTTCTTTTGATGTATATAACCTCAAATTCAGGGCACTACAGGTCCAGCCTTGCCATAGAGAGCGCGCTCAAGACGCTTTCCCCAGGCATAGTTACCATGAATATAAATGGCTTCGCCTACACAAACCCATTCTTTGAAAAGCTTATCAACAGGACATACATGAGCGTTATAAGAAATAAGCCAGAGGTGTGGGAGTATCTTTACGATAATCCCAAGGTGCTGAAAAGCGTTCAGGGCTTAAGAAACGCTATTCATAAGTCAAACTCTAAAAAATTAAAGGTCCTTATTCAGGATGAATTTAAACCTGACGCGGTTGTGTGCACACAGGCATTTCCCTGCGGCATGGTGGCGGATTATAAAAAATACCTTGGGTTAGGCCTTCCGCTTTTTGGAGTCCTGACTGACCACGCACCTCATTCATACTGGTTATTTGATAATGTAGATTATTATATTGTGCCGTCTGAAGTAAGCAGGAGCCATTTTGTGAAAAATGGCGTGGATGATAAAAGGATAAGGGTTTTTGGCATACCTATCAGCCAGAGATTTGGCGAAAGAAGAGAAAAAGAAGATATGCGCGAAAAATTAGGCCTTGACAGAGGCAAATATACTATCCTCATAATGGGAGGGAGCCAGGGGCTTGGCCCTGTTGAAAAAATGGTAGATGCCCTGGAGCGGTCACCTCTTGATTTTCAGATTATGGCAGTGTGCGGGATTAATAAGCGCCTTCATGGGGCGCTGGTTAAAAAAGCCTCAAGGCATAAGAAAAAGATGCTCGTCTTTGGCCTTACGGAGAACGTCGATGAATTAATGGAGGCGTCAGATGTCATAGTTACTAAGCCTGGAGGGTTAACTACTTCTGAAGCGCTGGCTAAAAATCTTCCTATGGTTATAATCCACCCTATACCAGGCCAGGAGACAAAGAATACAGATTTTCTTTTGCAGCAGGGCGTTGCGCTGAGGGCAGAAGACGAAGGCGATGTGGCGGCTTTGGCGCAGGAGCTGTTCTCGAATAGCGTGAAATTAGATGAGATGAAAAAAAAGATAGATTTGATAAAAAAACCGAACTCAGCAATGGATACGGCGCAGCTTATATTGAGCGCGATTAAATAGCCATGATTTTTTATATTTTATACAGGATAGGATTTTTTTTAGCGAATGCCTTGCCGCTAAAGCTTGCCTACAGCCTAGCTAAGAGGGTTTCCGACATCCAGTATCTGCTTGCGAAAAAGGACAGAGAAGCGGTAGTGCGGAACCTGGGTATTGTAACAAAAAAAGACGCGAAGGCCTGCATGAGGCTTTCCAGAAAGGTATTTAGGAATTTTGGATTATACCTTGTGGATTTTTTCAGGATGGCTAATCTAAGCAGGGAGGATATAGAAAAAAGGGTAAAGGTAGAGGGTATTGAGAATATAGACAAGGTTTTGAGGCAGAAGAAGGGCGGCATTATACTGACATGCCACATAGGAAACTGGGAGATGGGCGGCGTGGTGATGGCTATGCTTGGTTATGACATGAGCGCTGTCGCCTTGAATCATAAGCATAAGAACATAAATGATTTTTTTATTAAGCAGCGCGAAGAAAAAGGCCTGAAGGTAATACCTGTAAGCCATATTATGAAACGCTGTATATCAGCGTTGCGTGGAAACGGCTTGCTGGCTCTTGTGGGGGATAGGGATTTCACTAATAACGGGATAATGTTAAATCTTTTTGGCATGCCTACCAGTATTCCGAAAGGCCCTGCTATGTTTGCCTTGAAGACAGAATCTCCTATTATTCCAGGGGTGTTTGTGAGGAGGGATACGTTTAATTACAGCCTTATCTTTGGAGAGCCTATAGAGGTAAAACATGTTTCCGCGATAGATAAAGACAAGATTATAAAAGAAGCCAGCGTAAAATTTACAGCCAGCATGGAAAAATACATCCAGGCGTATCCCGAGCAGTGGCTTATATTCAGAAAATTCTGGGAAACGCCTGTGGACATGCTTGTAGTGTAATTATAGGGTAAGGTATAAATATGGATATTTTTATTGTTATTCCAACTTATAATGAAGCCAGGGCCATAGGGCACATTGTAAGCCAGCTAAGCCTGAAAGGCTTCAGGGTTGTTGTAGTTGATGATGGCTCCAGGGACAGGACTATAGTGGAGGCCAATAAATTTGGGGCAGAGGTTGTAACTCACTCAAGCAATGCCGGCAAAGGCCGTTGTATACGCGAAGGTTTGGAGTATGCGCTGGAAAATAATTGCAGGGCTGTTATTACAATGGATGGTGATGGCCAGCATAGCCTCGATGACATAAATAAATTTATAGAAGAATATGAAAGATCAGGCGCGGATTTGATATTGGGAAACAGGCTTCACGATCCAAAGAAGATGCCTTTTATGAGGCGCTGTACAAACCTGTGCATGTCTTTTATAATATCGCTTTTTATAACTGAAAAGATAGAAGATTCGCAGTGCGGCTACAGGCTTATATCCAGAAAAGGTATTGAAGTCATGAAGCTCATTACCAATAAATATGAGATTGAATCAGAGATGATTATAGAGGCCAAGCGCAGAGGGTTAAAAATATCTTCTGTGAGCATAGATTCCATATACAGGGGAGAGACCAGCCAGATAAACCCATTTTTAGACACCATCAGGTTCCTGAAATTTATTATTAATGAATATACGCGGAAATAATCCTTGCGCCAAGTATGTCTTGCGTAGGCATATAATATGATACATATTTATACTGGAAATGGTAAAGGTAAGACGACATCTGCTTTAGGGCTTGCGATACGCGCCTCTGGCCAGGGGCTCAAAGTTATTATATTTCAATTCCTTAAGCCGAAATCGCTTGTGACTGGAGAAGAGGTTTCAATAAAGAAGCTAAAGAATGTAAAATTGGTGAAGTATGAGTGCGGTCATCCAATATTCAAGGGACAAGGGACAAGGGACAAGGGACAAGGCATGGTAAAAAAATTTATGGAAAAGGCTGTGGCTGATGCAAAAAAGGCTATTTTTAGCGGGAAATATGACATGGTGGTGCTGGATGAAATTATAAATGTTATGGATCAGGGGTTTGCTGAAAAAAAAGGGATTTTAGAGCTGATAGGCAAATCTCCTGAAGGAGTAGAACTTGTCCTTACCGGCAGAGGATGTATATCAGAGATAGAGGAATATGCGGATTATATAACCGTTATGATTGACAAGAGGCACCCTTTCAGGCAGAAGATTAGCGCTCGTAGAGGGATAGAGTATTGATATTATGAAAAAGATAATTTTAATAACGCTTGGTTTTTTGTTGATTATTGCCTGTAGGGCAGAGGCTGTGGTTAGGATAGTATCGCTGGCCCCTAACACAACAGAGATTCTCTTTAAACTTGGCCTCGGCGGTTCCATAGTAGGCGTAGATGATTTTTCGAATTATCCAGAAAAGGCACGGGGCATAGAAAGACTAGGGGCGTTTAATAATACTGACATAGAAAGGTTGATTTTATTAAAGCCGGATTATATACTTGTGAATTCAGGGTTAGGCGCAGAAAAGGAGGATTATTTAAACGGCCTGGGTATAAAGGTTATAAGGGTTTCGCCAAAGACAATGGAAGGTTTATTTGATGATATTATGAGGCTCGGGATGATTTTTGATAAAGAGGGAAAGGCGAAGGAGATTGTCATGGATATGCGGTCAAGGATAGATGATGTTGCCATGATGCAGAATGGGCCTCGTCCAAAGGTCTTTGTGCAGTTATTCGACGACCCTCTGGTAACTGTGTCGTCTTTTATAAGCGATGTTATAAGGTTAGCCGGAGGAGAAAATATAGCGCAGGATGTGAAGGACGACTCAGGCATCTTTAGTTTAGAGTCATTGATAGACAGGGATCCTGATATAATTTTGGCATTAGGTTTTTATAGAGATGCGGGAAATTTTCAAACAGTAAAGGCAGTAAAAAATAAAAAGGTTTATAGAGGCCTGGACCCTGACCTGATATTGAGGCCTGGGCCAAGGGCCATAGAAGCGGTTGAGAGGCTAAACAGGATATTTTATGAATAAGTTTAAGATAACCAGATTTATGATGATATCGTGCCTCTGTGTTATAGCGCTTATTATTTTAAATATATTTATAGGTTCTGTAAAGATTCCTGCAAACAGGATTTTAGAGCCAGGGTATCTTGAGATTATTAAACTCAGGCTGCTTAGGGCCTTCCTTGGGGTATTTGCTGGATTTGGCCTGAGCGTTTCAGGAGTGATACTTCAGACTGTACTTAGGAACCCGCTTGCAGAGCCATATGTCCTGGGCGTGTCATCTGGCGCTGGGTTAGGCGCTGTGATAGGGCTTTTATTTATCTCCCTGGGTATCGGCGTAAATATAGCCGCTTTCATGGGAGGGATCATTACGATATTTTTTGTTTACAAATTGGCAAAGATAGACGGCTGCCTTTCCCCTGAGAATATGATAGTATCAGGCATAATCGTGAATGGGTTTCTTTCAAGCATCCTGATGTTTCTTATATCAAACTCATCCAGCGGAAATATTCATTCTGTAATATGGTGGCTTCTTGGGAATCTTCAAGTCTATAAAAGTGCTCCTGTCCTTGCAATGGCCCTTTCTGCCCTGGCAGGGTTTTTAATCGCGTTTATGTTTTCAAGAGAGCTGAATGCTATGTCACTCGGAGAGGAAGAGGCGAGATATCTCGGTATTAATGTAGAGAAGGTGAAGATATTATTGCTTTTTGCGGCGACCTTTGTCACAAGCCTCGCTGTTTCTGTATGCGGCATAATAGGCTTCACAGGGCTTATGATGCCGCATATAGCCAGAAGGATTATCGGGCCTGATCACAGGCTGCTTTTACCAGCCAGCGCGCTAATGGGGGCGGCATTTCTTTTGTTATGCGATATCTTTTCCAAGGTTATACTGGCGCCTAAGGAGATCCCGATAGGCGTGATAACGTCTTTTATAGGTGTCCCATTTTTTATATATGTGTTAAAAAATTCCAGAAAGGCGTATTTTAAATAGCGGATAATTTTTCTACACCCCTAATTTGATAGCATAGAAATTTTCTTATTTGTGCGGAGTTTTGTCCCGCTGCGTCGGCGGGTTTTGTCCGCCGACGCAGCGGGACATTGTTGAGGTCAGCCTGAATGTTAAATTTTCAGCGGGTTTCAAGCGGTTATAATAAAGTAGAGGTATTAAAGGAAGCCTCTTTTGAAATAAAAAAGGGGGATTTTACAGGCATAATAGGGCCTAATGGTTCTGGCAAAACCACGCTTTTAAGGGCCGCGACAAAACTGATAATGCCTTTTAAGGGGGAGATTTTTTTGGATGGGAAAAATCTCGCGGATATATCCTTAAAAGAATTAGCCGCTATTATGGCCTGCGTCCCTCAGGACACAGCTTTTATGTTCCCATTCAGGGTAATAGATGTTGTTTTAATGGGCCGCACGCCTTATATAAAAAGGTTTGGCTTTGAATCTAAAAAGGACCTGAAGGCCAGTCTCCATGCGCTGGAATTTGTGGACGGGCTTCATCTAAAGGACAGGTTTGTAGATGAATTGAGCGGGGGCGAAAGGCAAAGGGTGATTATTGCCAAGGCTATCGCTCAGGAGCCGAGGATATTATTTTTGGATGAGCCGACCACGCACCTGGACATAAGCCATCAGGTTCAGATATTTGATTTATTGAGAAAGATGAACAGGGAATCAGGGTTGACTATTGTGTCAATATTGCACGACCTGAACCTCGCTTCGGATTATTGTAATAACCTTATTCTCCTTGATAACGGGACAATCAAAAAAAAAGGCGTGCCGGGAGATGTCCTGAATTATAGGACAATAGAAGAGGTATACAAGACAGTCGTGATAGTCAAGGAAAACCCGCTTACCCTAAGGCCGCATATTTTCTTAGTGAAAAAAGATTGACAAGTTTTAGTTGTTGGTGTATAAAAAATAAGAATTAAATAATAATATTATATTGTGCAAGGGAAGCTGATGCAATTTCAGCGCAGTCCCGCTGCTGTAACAGGAACGAAATCTGCGATAAGCCATTGCCCCCCACCACTTTTGCTATACAAAAGTAGCGGGGGATGAGAAGGCGCAGAAAGTAGGGATTAACTTTAAATTCTAACATTGCAAGAATGTAAAGTTAGATTCAATGCCTTAAGCCAGAAAACCTTGCGATATATTATAGTATATGCTTTAGCTGCGCAGGGCAGCTGAAAGGGCCTATAAAACAGGGTAAAGCCCTTGACGTTATAATATGCGTCAAGGGCTTTATTTTTTTAACCCAAATTTTGCAATAGCAAAATTTGCCCAGAGGGCCGCCAGCTTAAATCCTGAAAGAATTTAAGCTTATCGGCGGGGTAATCCCGGAATTTGCATAACGCTTTTTAGCACTGCATTGCGATAGAATATTTTCTTTGGTTATAACAGTTTACGAGACAATTATAATTGCTAATGCAAATTCTGGGTTTAAGGAGAGCGAGATGAAGAAAATATTTTTTTACGCAGCGGTAATGGCCATATTTTTTAATGCAGAATTTATTTATGCCGGCACAGATGAAAATGGCGATGTTGAATTGGAAAGAATTGTGGTTACGCCTATAAGGATGGAACAATCTGATTACGACGCTACTTCAAATGTTACTGTTATAGGGAGCGGGGAAATTGAATCTTCCGGAGCGAAAAATGTTTCAGCTGTTTTGAAACAGAAAGCCGGAATAAATGTTTATAGCAACTCTAGCGATAAAACAAACAAGGTTGATATTAGAGGTTTTGCGGATACGGTTGTCAGCAATGTGCTCGTTCTAATAGACGGCAGGAAGGTGAATTCTATAGACATGTCAGGCCCTGACTGGCTGCAAATACCAGTGGAGTCTATAGAAAGGATAGAAGTATTAAGAGGGGCTGGTTCTGTTCTATACGGAGATAATGCGGTGGGCGGGGTAATAAATATTATAACAAAGAAAGGCGCGGGAAAATTTTCTGGCAGGATAGGAACAGCGTTAGGCAGTTACAAAACAAGGCAGGATGATATTGAGATACAGGGGTCAGAGGATAAGCTTTCTTATTATCTTTATTCTAAATATTATGAGACAGAAGGTTACAGGGCCAACAGCGCTTTGCTTTCAAAGGATATAAACGCAAGGATTGATTTTGACCCTGCGGATCTGTTATCGCTTGGTATAAGCAGCGGGTGGCATAAAGATGACTATGGGATGCCCGGGGGATTGGACGATCAGACAGAGCTGGAAAAATATGGCAGGCGCGGCTCAACAGATTGGTCTGATTCTGCCTCAACAAAAGACAGATTTATCAAACTATCGATAGAAACAGAACCTGAGCCCGCAGGGATAGACATGGGTAAATTCGACATAGACTATATGTATAGAAATAGAGATTCTTATTCATGGTTTTATTATGGCGGCTGGCCTACAGCTACTAAATATAAAATAGACACAAAGGGGGTCTTGGTTAAAAATACGCAGGCCAGGGATTTTATGGGCAATAGCCTGAATTCAGTAGCTGGGATAGATTATTATGACATAAAGCACACTATAAACGGGACAGAGAACAATACAGACGACTTGACTATCTACAAGGAAGAGCTTGGTTTCTATGGTTACTCAGAATACGAGGCTGTCAAGAGTTTATTTTTAAACCTTGGGGCAAGATACCAGAGGGCCAGATACAGGTTTGACCAGCAGGCCGCATCTGCTCTTTACGAAACCAGGACACCGAGCGCGACTGTATTCAGCGGAGGCGCAAAATACGAATATAGTAAAGGGTCTAATATCTGTATAAACATCCAGGAGACATTTAGATTTCTTGCTACAGATGAATGGTATAGCACGTGGACAGGACTTAATACAAACCTTAAACAGCAGACAGGGATTCAATATGAGCTTGGATTGAGGCATAATGTGCGGGACGTATTTTTAATAACAGCCACGCCGTATATTATGGATATAAAAAATGAGATATATGTAAACCCATACCCGTCTCCAGGCAGAAGTGAAAATTATGACAAGACAAGAAGAAAAGGCGTTGAGTTAGGCCTACAGGCGGATCTGCGCAGGCTTTGCGAAATCCCTGCTTTTGATAAGTTAGAATTTTTTAACAATTATACGTTTGGAGACGCGAAATTCAAAGGCGGGATTTATAGCGGAAAGTATATCCCCATGGCCCCAAGGGTCCAGAATAGCACAGGCCTGAATATAGGTTTTCTGAAAAATTATATGTTATCTGCCACAGCAAGATATGTAGGCTCTATGTACGCTATAAATGACACAAAAAATGAAACGTCCAAGGTTAAAAATTATTTTACGCTGGACTCAAGGTTTTCTTATAAGAATGATTTTGTTGAAATATACGGTGGTGTGAATAACCTGTTTAACGAAAAATATTCAACCTATGTTGCCAAGAGTGCGTCTTCAGCCAAGAAGGACTATTATCCTGCGCCTGAAAGAAATTTTGAAATTGGGACAATCTATAAATGGTAAGAATAGGTGTTACCTTGTCCCGCTGCGTCGGCGGGACACATCCCGCCGACGCAGCGGGACAAGGTAAATACTTTTTGACAAAATTTTATCAGGTTGTTATCATAGATACAAATGTTTGAGAATAAATCCATCCAACTGGCTGTTTTAATTTCGCTTCTTTTGCATTTTATTATATTTTTAAGCGCCCCGTATTCTGGAGTATTGCCAAAGAAAGAGCTCTTTAAGCCTATAAAAGTGGAGTATTTTAAAATTAAAGAAATACCTAAAAAGATTGTTGGCCAGAAACCAGGGACCCAGATATATCCGCCTATGGCGCCTGAGTCACTGCCCGAGCTAAAAAAAGACGATATCGCAAAGCCTTTTCCTGCGCCTGCGGCAAAACAGGAGCAAATTAAAAAGGAAGAGGCGACTGTTGAAACAATAGGCTCTGAGGGGCGCGCTGTTATAGGAAGCAAGAGTAAAAAATTTGAAACGGTTATTAATGATGAAAAGGATAAAGGCAGGAAAGCGACATATATAGGTTATTACAGGTCAGTAAGAGAAAAGATCAGATATTACGCTGATAAGAATTATCTAAGAGAGGGGAGTATAAGCCAGGGAGAGGTTTTTTTGTCTTTTATTGTAGCCTCTAACGGGGAACTGCTTCACATAATGATAATTGACAATAAGTCAGTGGATGACTTGCTATTAAGAGACATAGCGATAAACAGCATAAGAGACGCTGCGCCATTTTCCGCATTCCCACAGGGTATGAATCAATATCAGATAACTTTTAATGTGGTGATATCCTTTGAGTTAAATAAGTAAAAGTTTCAATCTTGATTTTTTTGCTTGACAAATTTCAGGATGATAGTATGATATTAACTCATAAATAGCACTCCTCTTAGTAGAGTGCTGATAAAAATAAGGCCCTTTGCCACATATACTGGAGTATAAGGGTGGCTCGGGATCAAATTTGCTTCGCAAAACAAATAGCGAAAGACAAAAGGTCCCTCGCGACACTATGAAAATTATCAGGGTCGCTCGGGATCAATTTTTGCTTCGCAAAAATTGGGAGGTGTAAAATGGCAATACAACCTTTAGGAGACAGAGTTCTCGTAAAGAGGCTGGAAGCAGAGGAAAAAACAAAGGGCGGGATTGTTTTGCCTGACACTGCTAAGGAAAAACCTCAGAAAGGAGAAGTTGTAAGCGTAGGCAAGGGTAAGATGCTGGAAAGCGGTAAGGTAGAGCCTTTAGAGGTTAAAAAAGGCGATACAGTGCTCTTTGGGAAGTATTCAGGCGCAGAGATTACCTATAAGGAAGAAGAGTATCTTATTTTGAAAGAAGAAGATATTTTAGCTATTATAAAATAAGGTTGTTTATCTTCTAACTTTACAAATGGTGCATGGCACGAATTGTAAAGTTAGGGAAGGAAAAAGGAGGAAAATAAGATGGCAAAGCAGTTATTGTTCAGCGAAGAGGCTAGGCAAAAACTGGCAAAAGGCATTGACCAACTTGCCAGGGCTGTAAAGGCTACGCTTGGCCCAAAAGGAAGAAATGTAATTCTGGAGAAAAAATTTGGCTCTTCAACTATTACCAAGGACGGGGTTAGCGTTGCAAAGGAAATAGAGTTAAAAGACCCATATGAAAACATGGGCGCGCAAATGGTTAAAGAGGTTGCTGAAAAGACAAGCGACTTGGCAGGCGATGGTACAACTACAGCTACTGTGCTCGCTCAGGCAATATATAAGGAAGGCCTGAAGAACGTTACAGCAGGCTCAAATCCAACTGGTTTGAAGCACGGGATTGACAAGGCAGTGGTGCATATAGTTGAAAATCTAAAGAAGATGTCTAAATCCATAAAGGATAAAAAAGAGATATCGCAGGTAGCTTCAATAGCCGCTAATAACGATACCGCTATAGGAGAGCTTATAGCAGAGGCCATGGAAAAGGTTGGAAAAGACGGGGTTATAACCGTTGAAGAGGCTAAGTCAATGGCTACAACGCTCGATGTGGTGGAAGGTATGCAGTTTGACCAGGGTTATCTCTCTCCTTATTTTGTAACAGACGCGGAGAGGATGGAGTCAGTAATTGAAGACCCGTATATACTTATCCACGAGAAAAAAATTTCAGGGATGAAAGATATGCTGCCTTTGCTTGAGAAGATAGCGCGTTCAGGAAGGCCGCTTATTATAATAGCAGAGGATGTTGAGGGAGAGGCCCTTGCGACGCTTGTTGTGAATAAGCTAAGAGGCACCCTTAATTGCTGCGCAGTAAAGGCGCCAGGCTACGGAGACAGGCGCAAAGCGATGTTAGAAGATATAGCGATTCTAACAGGCGGCAAGGCAATCACAGAAGACCTTGGCATAAAGCTTGAAAACATAGGCCTTGATGATTTAGGAAAAGCAAAGAGAGTTACTGTTGGAAAAGAAGAGACAACAATTGTTGAAGGAAGCGGCAAGACAGCTGAAGTGAATGCCAGAATTGCGCAGATAAAAAGGCAGATAGAAGAGACAGACTCGGATTACGACAAAGAGAAGCTCCAGGAGAGGCTTGCGAAACTCGCAGGCGGAGTAGCTGTCATAAATGTAGGCGCCGCTACAGAGACGGAGATGAAAGAGAAAAAGGCAAGGGTAGAGGACGCGCTTCACGCGACAAGGGCTGCTGTTGAGGAAGGGATTGTCCCTGGCGGCGGAGTCGCTTTCCTGAGATGCGCTCCAAAGCTGGATGATCTGAAAGTAGATGGCGACGAAAAGATAGGAGTTAACATTATAAAACGCGCCCTTGAGGAACCTATCCGCCAGATTGCGGAAAACGCTGGGATGGAAAGCTCTGTCGTGGTTAATAAAGTAAAAGGCGAAAAACAGAACGTAGGCTATAACGCAGAGGCCGATGAATATGTGGATATGGTGGCATCCGGTATTATAGACCCTACAAAGGTATCCAGGACAGCTCTTGAAAACGCAGCCAGCATAGCAGGGCTCTTGCTTATGACAGAGGTCCTTATATCTGACTTGCCTGAAGAGGAGAAACCAGGCCATGGCGCAGCTGGAATGCCAGGTGGGATGCCTCCAGGCGGCGGGATGTATTAATTGAGTCGCAGGTTGCAGGTAGGATTAGAAAACGTGAGCCCGCGGGTAAGAAATTATCCGCGGGCTTTTTATTTTTTAAATGTTGACAAATTTTATATTTATGGTATACTTTATAATATATTTTTAAATCTAATTTTAAACTTGTGAATAGTCTAAAAAAATACCACAAATCAATTTAATAAAGAAAGGGGCAGAAAATGGTCAGGAAATTAATAGCAGTTATATTAATTTTTACTTTTATGCTTACAGGGAATTCTTATTTATTGGCTTCCGAGAATACTTTAAGGCTACCAATAGGAGAAAGAGCAGTTTATAATCGCGTTGGAGAACTTTATGACAATCATCAGATCGCTATAGATGCGAGAATAGAAAGCCTTATTAAAAGAGGTAAGGCTGTTGATCTTGAAAAATTATCGTCTATGAAGCAAGTTTTTGATCAAGCTATTTTAGATTGCGAAGCAGTAGATATGATGAATAGACTTAATGATGTTTTAGCTGAAACAGGTGGAAAGATTCAAATTCTATTTGTTGAGAATGAAGAAGAGCTTCCTATGTTTGATGGAAAGCATATCTGGGGGCATGCAGGAAAATATGTAACAGTATTTGCATTGAAAAGTGAGATTGACACAGAATCGGGGCAGAAAAATATCTTAGGCAGGATTTTTCATGAAATCTGGGCCCGTTCAACAAGAGCGAGCGAAATATTTGATGCTATGGGGCCAAGGACATTAGGTGGGCTAATAGCATTAAGTAATAAAGTTGAAAGAGTTCCTTTAGCTATACAAGGAGAAATTATACGCACAGGCAGTCTTAATTATAATGCAGATCTAAGGTCAGAATTTCAAAGCCTACAATTTGAATATAGTATAGCAAGTCGAGGCAGAGATTATGCAGTAAAGCAATTAAGCCGCAGGGAATTTCTTTTAAGAGGAGTAGTACCGCTTTTTGCTGAAGCTCTTTTATTAGCAGCATGTGATAGAGGGAATAGACCAACACCTACTCCAAGTCCAGCGCCTAAAGTAGTAGCTCCAGCAAGAGTTGCAGCAACATCTGCTCCTGCAGCTCCTGCCACTGTCCCGCCAGCTACTGCTGTTCCACCAGCTTCTGCAGCACCGCAAGCTGTAGTAACTCAAGCTAATGCTGCAGATTTAGTAACATTTATAAATAGGAATGTTTCCCCAACTACTGGTTTGCCATATAGTTTTTATGTTCCACCAGAGATTGCTCAAAAGGTTTGGCAGGAAGCTGTAAATCCATCTCAAAGAAGAATATTGCGAGCAGGGCTTGTTTTGTATGATGGCGCATTGGCTCAGATAGTTTGGGCATTAACTGGAAATTCTGCAAGCTCAGATAAACTTACACAAGCTATGTGGAACGGCCATTTAGGTCAATTACAAAGTCTTAATGGATATTATGATTCAGGAAATATTCCAGAGCATCCCTTTATATATGGAGATCCGCAAGGAAGAGATATTTCAATAAATGAACCTGGCAAACGTGGATGGACGTTTAAGATAATTGATGCAAATGGAAACTGGCGGGATCAAGATCCTTTAACAGGAGAAGTTTCTACATGGGATCAATGGCAGCCTGTTGCAGGAGAAAATGCATGGGGTAAGGGAAAAGGGCCTTTGCATGCTTATTATATGAAATATCACTTAACTTATATACCAGAAGCTATTGAATTACAGCTTGCTGAAGAAGCTGCGAGGGTTGCTATAATTATGCAGGATAATGAAACAGGCGGTATTAGAATGGCTCCGAAGGGCACGTGGAGTGAGCAAGGACCTGAAGATATGTATAATACTATTTCCACAGAAAATTGCGAATCATGGTATTCTACTTTCAGGATGTTGTATCAGATAACTGGTAAAGCACAATATAAAACTGCCATGGCTAATTTAGAAAAGTATTTTCAATGGGCTTGGGACAAAAAACTTGGCGTATTTGTTCAGGGCGCGCATTGGTCTAAGCGTGACGGGTGGACTAAAGCGCAAATATTTGCTACAGATGTTCAGACCTGGGGGATAGCTGTTTTAGGAGCTGCAGTTATAGACAGCTGGTTCGGGGAAAAAGCAGCTTATAAAATGTTAATGACAACAAAGAAGCTTGCTGGTGTTTTTGATGGAGGGAAATTAGTGAGTGTTGATTTTACAGATTATAAAGCGCTTGGCAGGGATTCTATTGAGAGTCCTGAATGGGCAGGAGGAGCTTATTTTGCAGCTAAAGAAGCAGCGAATTATTACGCTAATCTATTTCCTAAAGAATCAGCAGAACTTCAACAAGATGCAGCACAGCTAAAAGCTGGTTTGGACAGGCAAAAACTTGCATCCGGAGGATTATCATATTCTTCATGCGCAGTAAAGCCAGAACTTTGCCCTACAGGCCATGGATGGTTTTCTCCACCTAAGGAAGTGACAAGTTTAGCTTCTACTGCGTGGAGATATTTTGTTGAAATTGATTTTAATCCGTTTTATCTTGGTGGAAAATCACCAGCAATTGCTGCAAGCGCTGTAGTTGTTCAAAAAAGCGCATCTGCAACTACGGTTTCTGTAACTCCAACACCAAGGCCAATGCCAACACCTACACCTATGCCGCAGACAGCGCCGCAGAGTGGCCGTGTTTTAGCGCAAGGCACAGCTCGGAATTACACAGACGGATATGCTTATTCCAGCTGGGAAACAGGGCCTTTTGATTTAACTACAGTTGATTCCATAAAGCTTGTTTTTGCTAAGGCTGCTTCAGGGACAAACATATTTGTAAGGTTGTTGCCTGATGGAAGCACTCCAGATTCTGCTGATGGGGTGGATTTAGGTAGGATGTATAATATAGATGTAAATGGCACAGTGACAATACCTATAAGCGATTTTCCGCTTGAAGGAAGTGCATTGTCTAATATTCAACAAATATCAGTGCATTCTGGAGATAATGCATGGAATGTAAGCTTGAATCAGTCTGCAAAGTACAAAGTAGATATACTAAAGATTGAAGTAACAACAGCTGGTACTGTTAAACCGCAGATTACGCCTACAATGTTAGCGCCTACGCCTGTGCCAACAGTTACGCCTATGCCTGCTTCGCAAAACACAGTTGTTTTGGCAAATGGCATATCTAGTCAATGGACTGATAATCATGCCTATAGTTGTTGGGCTAGCGGTGAATTTAGTTTTAAGACAGGGGAATCTATCAGGCTTGTTTTTGATAAAGCTGCTGCAGGGACAAATATATTTGTAAGGTTATTGCCTGATGGAAGCACTCCAGATTCTGCTGTGGGCGTGAATTTAAATAAAGCATATACTATAGAAAAGGACGGCACAGTGACAATACCTATAAGCGATTTTCCTCTTAATAGTGGGCAGTTGGCTAAAGTAATACAAATATCAGTGCATTCAGGAGATAATGCGTGGAATAAAACACTGAATCAGCCTGCAAGCAAAATAGCTGTTTTCTTAAGAATAGAACATATAAAGGCAAAAGTCTCTGCGCTTGACAGAATGCTAAGCCGAGCTTTTGGTGTAAGCTTATAGGCACTAGAGGAGGAAGGTATTAGTTTAGTAAATAGTAATTTGGGATTAGTAAGCCCGCGGGTAAGAAATTATCCGCGGGCTTTTATTTTTTTTGACAATAATATAAGGGTATGGTATATTTATGAAATAATATCAATATTTATAATATTGGGAGATATAATATGCCAGGATTTCATGAAATTCCAAAGAAACTTATTGATAATATCTCAAAGGTCATAGTAGGCAAACGCAGTGTGATTGAGTTTGTGGTTGTCGGGCTTATGAGTAATGGCCATGTGCTCCTGGAAGATGTGCCAGGGCTTGGCAAGACAATGCTCTCCCGAGCGCTTGCAAAGTCTATAGCAGGTAAGTTTAGAAGGATACAATTTACCCCTGACCTCCTGCCTTCGGATGTTACAGGGGTCTCTGTTTATAATCAGAAGGCAGGAGAATTTGAATTCAACGAAGGGCCTATATTCGCTAATATAGTCCTGGCAGATGAAATAAACAGGACAACTCCCAGGACGCAGTCAGCCCTCCTGGAAGCCATGCAGGAATTCAGGGTGACAATAGATGGCGCGGTAAGGGAGCTCCCTGTGCCGTTTTTTGTAATAGCTACTGAAAACCCGATAGAATTTCACGGCACATACCCTTTGCCTGAGTCGCAGATAGACAGGTTTCTGATGCAGCTTGCAGTTGGTTATCCGTCTAATCAGGAAGAGGTGGATGTCCTGACTAGAAATTTCAAAGATTCTCCGCTGGAAGCATTGCAGAGTGTAGTAAGTATACAGGATATAATAGATACCCAGAAAGCTGTGTCAGAAGTCCACGTAGATCAGAAAATAGCTGATTATATAGTGCAGATAGTTTCTTCTTCAAGGAGCATGCCTGGCGATATAAAATTAGGGGCAAGCCCGAGGGCATCTCTTGCGCTTATGCGCACATCGAGGGCTGTGGCATTTCTTGATAAAAGGGATTATGTTATACCTGATGATGTTAAAAACCTCGCTTATTCTGTGCTTAAACACAGGATTGTTCTACAGCCGCGCTCAATAGTCCGCGGCCTGACTTCAAAAGATATAGTAAGCCATATATTAAAAAAAGTCCCTGTGCCTGCGTAAAATCGCCATTCGCGATCCGGCGCAAAACCGGACTGCGAAAAGCGAACGACGAATAAAATGCTCACTTCTAGAGGTATTTCGCTCCTCTCAGCCGTAATTATTCTACTAGCTATTGCCTGGAATACAGACATAACAATGGTTTATGTGTTTTTTGTTATAACATTTGTTATGTTTGCCCTTTCTTATTTTCATATGCGGTTTAATATGCCTGATATAACAGTGCAGCGCCTGGTCCAGGATACCGCGTTTGAAGACGAGATGTTGAATGTCAGGATAAATGTCCAAAATAATCTTTCAAGAGGTATATATTTTTTTGAATTAATAGACTGTTTCCCTCCGGCCCAGCCTGACAAGAAAGAGGTTTCGCTATTCATGCTTGATATTAACGCAAAGGAAGAAAAGAGATTTAATTATACAATTGACTGCTATAAGAGAGGTGTGTGGAAGATAGGGCCTATTCAGGTAGTGTCGCAGGATGCGCTTGGGTTTTACAGGATGAGACGGACGCTGGATGTGATATCATATATTATTGTCTATCCTGCCTTTTTCAGGATAACGGCGTTTCCGCCTCTCGCCAGAGGGTCTGTTTCGTGGATGGGCGTGGAAACAGCCAAGATAAGCGGAGACAGTCATGAATTTTTTGGGATCAGGGAATATGAGCGCGGGGACGCGATAAGCCGCATACACTGGCCTTCCAGCGCCAGGCATGGAAAGCTTATAGTAAAACAATTTGAGCGCAACTCTGTCCAGGAGGTTACTATTGTCATGGACTTTAAAGAGGGCAATGATATAGGGACAGGCAGGGAGACCACGCTTGAATATTCTGTAAAAATAGCCGGGTCTATCGCAAGATTTCTTATGGATAGCGGCGCATTTGTGCAGATTATAGGCTATACAAATGAAACCATGGTGGTGCCTTTTGGAAAGGGCGAGTCGCATCTATATAAGGTGCTGGAGTATCTGGCAGGCGTGCGCTCAAACGGGGCTTTTACTCTAAGCGAGACGCTTGAAGAGGCGAGCTTTATCGCGCCTTATAATTCGACGCTTGTTACCATCATGCTTGATAATGATATAGACGCGCTTTCGAGCCTTGTGCAGTTTAAAGTAAAAGGCATTAAGCTTATAGTAGTTGTGCTTTCCACTTCTACCTTTGGTTACGCGGAGGGGGTGGAACACTTAAGCACTGAAGACGCAAATAGGTTTGACGAGGCGCTTATGGGGCTCGAGGCGTATGTATACAGGATTTCTAAGGGAGATGATTTAGAGAAGAAATTTGAGGCAGTTTGAGCGGTTAAACCGCGCGATTAATATATATGGATAGAGATTATTTATATTTTCATTTTGCGAATCTGGGGCTTGTGCTGATAGGCATATTGAGCATCCAGAAAATAGTCGGCCCTGTTATAATGGCGCTTCTTTTGCTTGGGTGCGCAGGCGGGTTTTTATTCAGCTTTTATGTCAGGAATTCCAGGCCGCCTCATATAGATACTTTTATAGGAATGTTGTCTCTGGCAAGCGTTGTGGTTGTATTGAGCAGGTTATACGAGACAGATATAAGTTTTGAAAGCCTTTTAAGCGTATTCTCTGCTGCGCTTGCGTGGCTGACGCTTTTTCAATCATTTGGGCTAAAGGCGTATAGGAGTTACAGCCTTATTCAGTTTATTTCCACAGCTCTTTTGATTTCTTCTGTCAGTTTAGCCGCTGAACAGGAAATATCCTATGTATTATATATAACAATTTTTTTATTTATACTTATCTTTACTATGAGGCTGGCCCTTGTGCGCGAGAAACAGAGCAGGGGTTCTTTGATAATAGGCGATAAGGATGATGTTATGAGTTTGTGGAACCAGATAAAGGTCGGGGCCATAATGTTTTCCATAATTCTGATATTGTCCGCTATTGTATACCCCGTGGTTCCGAGGTTTAACAGCCTTTCTATGAGCTGGATACCGTCTACGCTTCTGGGGCTTCCTGAAAAGCTGCCGATTTCCAAATTATTTAATACAGCTGATAAAACCATAAAAGAGGGCAGGTCGAAAAAAAATCAGATAGTGGATGATGGGACCAAAAAAAGAGAATCAAGAGAAGATAAGATTCAAAGAAAAGGCATAGATGAGAGAAAAGAAGAGACTGTGACAAGGTTTCAGTCGAGCGATTTCAAAAGCGACATAGATGCGTTTAAGATAGAGGCGCTTACGATTAAGTCTGATAGGGTTGAGACAACGATCGAAAGACAGGTGTCTCTTTCAGCGGAAATAAGGCTTACGAATGACTCAGTGATTCCTGCTACGAGGCTTGTGGACTGGAAGGCGCAGGGCACAGCCAAGGTCTCAATAGATAAGGATGGAAAAATGACAGCTAAGGAAGAAGGTTATGTCGAGATATCAGCTACCTACATGGGCACATTCAGCAACGACCTGAATATAAAAATAATAGCCCCTAACAAGCCGGCAAAGAAAAAAGGGCCTTTATTCTACTTTTTTGTTCTTTTAATCTGGCTCATAGCAGGGGCCTTATTAGCCTTTT
>Ga0172375_10002327_pt1 | contig 29771 bp, 50 predicted proteins | sample LakKiv1m_FD_114537 | JGI IMG/M metagenome (GOLD analysis project Ga0172375, IMG submission 114537) | Freshwater microbial communities from Kabuno Bay, South-Kivu, Congo - kab_092012_11.1m | ecosystem: Environmental > Aquatic > Freshwater > Lake | place: Democratic Republic of the Congo... | reverse complement strand
ATGGGTATCATATAATAATATTTGGTTAGTTTTATCTACCAAATATAATATGAAATATGATGAGATACAAGCATTTATCAAAACTATGGTGGAGACACATCTCAAATGGAGGGGGTTAACAATAAAGGCGATGCTCAATACCCTGGATTTTTAGGTGGAGACACATCTCAAATGGAGGGGGTTAACACCCTATTTCTTTAAATTCTTTAACGCCAGCAGGGCGGAAAAACTTCTAAAATAGGAACAAATTTAATATTCCCTCTTTTCTTTTTTATTTGCTTAATATACACATAATCTTTAAATTCTAAATGTATGGGCGGTTTCACTCAAATAAAACTCAAAAATTGTTCAAACGAGAACATTGAGAAACAAAATAAAATTCTGGCTTCTCTAAAAGTACCTAAAATTTATCGTTTTGCTATTCTGGAAAAACAGCAGGAAAGTGAATATAAATACTTTTTAAAAAATGACGGCAATTTCCCTGAACATCTTTTCCCCAGAGATAAAATTCATTCTCTCGAAGATTTCAAAAAATACTGGTCGCCGTCCGCACTTGGCGAATGTTTTGTGTCTCCCACTGGTACGCTGCAATTTGATTGCTACTTTGGTAGAACTTCAAACAGTGCAATGAAGAAAATTGGCAAATACATTGCAGAGAACGTTGAACAATTTAAAGAATTTCATGGTTCGTTTAGCACTTTCATGGGAAGAGGCATGACCGAAGCACAGCGGAAAGTTGTAAATGAAAGCAAGGCAGAAAGGGAATACAACTCATGAAAAAGACAGAACAGGAATTAATTGCTGACGGTTGGCAAAAGACAACCAAGCGTCAAAATACGTGGTTGCGTCAAAATACGTGGTTCAAAAGGGTTGGAAGACATTTTCTTTTCCATAATAGCTCGAATGGTATCCTGTACGAAACAGACCTGGATAAAGATTTTAAACTACATAAAGGAGATAAAGACCTTAACAGTTATTTGAATTTTGTTTTTCAAACTTACGGGCAGAAAAATTCAGGGCAGAAGTACAGGGAAAAACATCAGGATTGGGAATTTGAGCTTGCATATCATTTATATGCCACAGCAGCACATTACCCCATTTTTCTTACCTCTCCCGACGGCAAACGCTGTTATGAAAGAGCTATGATTTCCACAGACGAAAAGTATTCGAGAGGCATGCACGTTATTGCTGAAGTGGAAACAGAAAAAGTATTGCTAAAACATTTCGATAACGTTGTATCGAATGCAATGAATAAAGGTTTCATTTGGAGACGGTAACTCTCCCTCTTTTCTTTTTTATTTGCTTAATATACTCATAAATAATCAAAAATAAATGAATTACGAAATTATTTATTTTTTAGTAACTAACTTAAAATCAATTCATTATGAGCTATGAAATCATATACGATAAGTGTTTTATCAAAGCAGAGAAAGAAGGCAAGGAAGTTTTCTTTCCTATGATATACTGGGGTTCAAATAACTGTACCGACTATAACGGGAAGAACGGAGCAGAACGCCGTGAAAGATACTGGCATAATTTTACCTATCATTTGAATAACAAAAGATATGGTACACTCAAAGAAATGCTGGATTCTATTGACAAAAAACGTGAAAGAGTTATTGCTACAAATAAAGAACGCAATGATGAATACAGGTCAAGGGGTGAAACAAATTGGATTGATGAATACGATGATAAACGTTGGGGCTACTTTACCTCTATAGCCATTGGCGGCGCAAGTACCCACAGAACTTCATTCGCCTGTTACAAGGGAATTTTCACTACAGGTTGTAAAAAAGCTTTAACCGTTGAAGAATTAAGAGAACTTAATGTTTTCGTATCAATTCGTACAAGCTCTTTCTATTACATGGAAGAAGAACTGAAACGTTACAAAGAAGCAGGTAAAGAAGAAATTGACATTACCGTTAAAACTTCAAAGGAATTGATTGAAAAACTGGAAGAACTGGAAGAATACCTGAAAGACTTTCCTAAAGTTTACCTGTATATTAATTTAAGTGCAGATGAAGAAAAAATGAGGCGTGTTCGTAAAGACAGGTTTCCTACAAAGGCAACCAAACCTAAAGAACGCAAGGAAGTGGATGAATACTTTGTAATTACTTTTTCAAGGGGCTACCTGTATAAAAGAACAAGACGTGGATTCGAATACACTCCCTATGCAAATTCAGGAAAAAAATTTTTAACTGAAAAGGATGCTTCAAAATACCTGAAAGAGATAAACAAAAACACATTCTGTGCAAACTATAATTTTCAGGTTGAGAAAGTAAATCAGAAAGTAACAGTTTACGTTTAGCATGGCATACAGACGATACCATCGGGGGAAGGGAACTCTCCCCCTCTTTTCTAAAAAAATTGCTTAATGTATCAAACATTAAATTGAAAAATTATGACACAGTCAAAAGTTGAAAGAGGATTTCTCCCCATTTATAAAAAAGACATACGCAGAATGATGAGTTACTGCAAAACATGGGGCTATGGCAATAAAGACACTTGCAAGTATGTTGCAGAGAATACAATCGAACAGCTCTTACTTCATGATTACGAAATTTCAGAAGGCAATCAATGGAAAGTTCGCAATCGTATTATCGAAATTGTTCACGACCTAAATTCAGGAGGAAGCAGTAAAAAACATATATTAATTAAAATAACAAGAGAATAAAAATCATGGGGAAAAAAAATGAAATAGAAAAGTCTCCCCGCAAAAAAGTTGCAAAAAAGACTTATAAGTTATGGGTTACTATTGAAGAACACATAGTTTATGAAGACGGTTCAGATGAATACAGGGACATAGAAGAAGACACCGTTAGTGCAGGGGAATTTAGTCAAATTCAGGCAGCCCGTTTAAGAATGGACTTGGTTAGTGAAACTTTTGGTGGGGACTTTACAGAGGAATAGTCCCCTCTTTTCTTTTTTATTTGCTTAATGGGGTTGTCTAACCAATAAAAAATAAAATATTATGAGAACAAAAGAAACAAAAACAGCTTTTATTGCAATATGCACAGAACCCAACGAAAAAGAAACTTGTTTTGATGTAGGGGATAAAATGGGGGAAGTTAGTAAGAAAACAGGTAAATTTGCAGGTGCTACTGTTTGTATGATTGAACTCCGAAATATGTATAAAGGATTTATGGACAATAAGGAAAATGAGAAACAAAAGATTGTTGATGATGTTATTTCACAAATGAAAAAAGATTTTGAAGAAGGCGATTTAACAGCCATTGATGAACTTTTAAAATTTGTTCCTATCGAATTTTTAAAAGGATATTTGCCAGAAGTATAAAAAAAGTCCCTCTTTTCCAAAAAATTTGCTTAATCTAACAAAGAATAAAATTGTGAACAGCACAGAATCGAAACAAGCGTTGAATAAACTTCAGGAAGAAGTTTTAGTAGCCATTAAAAATATTGTTGCGGGTCGTAAGCTTAACTTACAACGCCCAATTATCTTTGCAGAACACGAAGATGATTGGTCGTTAAATGAAGTTATAAATTCAATTAACAGCGACATGACCGTTGATACAGAGTTTAATTATGACGTAGCTGAAAAGAGCCATGATGTAAAAGACTTTGCAATACACATTCAAATTGCAGTTTTGGAAGCACTTGAAGAAGAAGCTTTCGAAATTGACGAGGAGGAGTAGTATTATGAAAAATTCTGTCAATAACAATACTGCGGAAGCCATGCTTCACACCCATGACCCCACCGAGCGCCTGAGTTTTGGTACACCTTGCACAAGACCCGTTTCGAAAGGAACGGGTTTTTTATTTATTTTTTTTTCTGGGTTTTTTTTGATTTCTGTTTTATCGTATACCTTAAATTCGCAATTTGCGAATTCCCTCTTTTAAAATTTATTCACTTAATGTAACTGTAACCAAAAAAGATTTTAATTATGAAAACATTCCTGAAAATTGGAATTGGAAATGCAAAATTAATGAATGATGTTGCTATATTCGACATCCCAGCTGCATGGACATGCCCCTTCGCTAAAGATTGTGCTGAAAAAGTTGACCCAGTTACTGGTTTACTTATAAAAAATCCTACAGCAAAATTCCGCTGTTTCGCTGCAACCAGCGAGTTAATATCTTCCGCTGCACGTCGTAAAAGGTGGCATAATTTCAACCTTATTAAGACATGTAAAACTTCAAAGAAAATGGCTACCTTAATTATTGATTCATTTAAAAACAATGTAAAGGCACTGAATACAGTTAAAGTTCGTGTTCATTCCAGTGGTGACTTCTTTAATGAGACATATTTTAAAGCTTGGATGATTGTTGCAAAAGCTTTTCCTGAAAAAACTTTCTATGCATACACAAAAAGTTTTCGTTTCTGGGTAAAGAATTTCGGAAGCATTCCCACAAATTTTCACTTAACAGCTTCCAGGGGTAGTAAGGACGACAATCTCATTGACATGTACAATCTTAAAAGTGTTGAAATTGTTTACAGTGAAAATGAAGCAGTTGAAAAAGGTTTAGAAATAGACCACGACGACAGCCATTGCTATGACAGAAATTGTAATAAGTTTGCTCTTCTTATTCATGGCACACAACCTGCAGGTTCACCAGCTTCAAAAGCTATTCAGGAACTTAGGGAAAATGGAATTATGGGTTATCAAAGAGGAACAAAAGGAAAGGGAAGAAGGGCTGCATAAGCATTCCCCTCTTTTTAAATAAATTCGCTTAATATCCCTGTATAAAAACTTAAAATTATGGGCTACGAAACAAGACTCATTCTGGGGAACAAGTTTGAAAACTCTCCCCGCTCGAAATTCGAATTTGGAATTTCAAAGATTGCAACCATTGACCTTTCAAAAATTTGTTATAATGAAATGGGAGTGCTTATAAGTCGCATCCAAAATGAAGAGAACTCGAAACTTTACCCCAGAACTTTTTATTATCAGGGGAATAAGATGGTAACAAAGGACAACTATGGCGATGCACTTCGTTTGGTCCCTGTTCATGAAGTTCTGGATGCAATGAAAGAAGACAATAAAAAAGAACCTTACCGCCGTTTTAATATGACTATCCCCTTTCTGGAAGAAGCGATTAAGGGGTTTGGTGACGGTGAACTGTTCTGCCTCTTATATGGTTATTAAAAGATGAGAGAGAGTGAAAACTCTCCCTCTTTTTTATTTTATTTGCTTAATGAGTACACAATCAAAAAATATGTATTATGGCTGGACATTATCCATTAAGTAAATTTGACGAACCGAAGATATTTGAAATCGTTAATAAATTAAGACATGCTGTTATTTTACAAGGCAGATTTGTAAAAGACTTTGAGAAATACAAAGTCACAAGTAAGAGTGAAGTTTATGAAGTAATGAAACTTTCAAAAGAGTATGTTGAAAATCCAAAAAAAGAAAAGGCTTTTTTAATTGGAAAGTTCTCCCTTGTAAGCATTACCGATGAGCACCCCTCAATCACGCAAGATATTTCTTTAGAAGTGCATTTTGAAGAAACTTTAAGTAGCATAAAAATAGTAAACATTTTCTGGGTTGCATAAAAAATAAGTGTTATGGAAAAGAAACATTCAGAACTATATGAAACATTGGCACAGCTCGAAAAAGACATAGAGGCTGCCTTTCTTTCAAACGTCGCAAGGATAACCGAATTCGCCGAGCCAGACAAAGATTTTGGTCTGATTGATACAATACCAATTAACAAGGAAGAACGTATCACTCACGTAAGCAAAAACTTTCAGCTCTGGGCTGATAACTACGATGAGCCTGAAAAATCAAAGTATGTTAATCTCTCTTATTTAACATATGAACAACAGCTCGAACTTATTCTGGAACTGGAACATATTGAAAGCGCAGAGGACTTAGAATTTTAAGCCCCCTCTTTTTTAAAAAATTTGCTTAATGTAACTGTAACTAAAAATTCAAAACAATGGGACAGTATTATAACCCAGTAATTCTGGATAAAAACAAAAAAACCGTTTTAAAATGGTTCAATTGCCATGAATATGGCAGTCTTGCAAAGCTCATGGAACATTCATGGATGTTAAATGATTTTGTAGGCGCTGTTGAGAAATTTCTTTTGGGAAATCCCCAACATGTTGTTTGGGCTGGCGATTACGCCGATGAAGATAAGGGACTTAAAACAAATGTCTACAGTCGTTGCAAAGAATTAACGGAAGTAAAGCCAAACGAAATTCCCGCACAGCTTGTAAAAGCAAAGTATATTGTGAACCACACAAAAAAGGAATTCATCAATAAAAGCAAAGTTCCTTCATTTGATGATGGTTGGAGAATTCACCCATTACCTCTTATGACTTGTGAAGGAAACGGCAGGGGCGGTGGAGATTTTAGGGATGTAGATAAACAGGGTATTGTTGGTACATGGGCAAGAGACCTTATTTCTGTAGAAGTAAAAAAGCCAGAAGGATTTAAAGAAATTCTGTTTGACCTTGCAGAAGGTCCCCTTGACAAAGATGTAAAAAAACAGCCAGAGCCAACGCCAGAGCTAGAAGAACAAGAATTTGAAATAGAGGTTACACGCTACTATGTAGTAACTGATAATATCAAAGTAAAGGCAGCTTCCAAAGAAGAAGCAAAAGAAAAAGCTGAAACTGAATCTGACAATAAAGATTATACGGGACAGCTGGGGCTTGACCATGTTACAACGGAGATTGTTTAACTCTCCCTCTTTTCTAAAAAAATTTGCTTAATCTCCCTGTCAAACTTTAAAACTTTTTATTATGAACGCAAAAATTAAAAAAGAACCCAAAGCTAATGGAATGATTTTCCATGCAGGAATTTTCACAGATGATAACGGAAAGGAATTCGATTTTACATTAATAGAAATGTATGATTCAAATTGCGACCACTCCACCTTTGAAATTACATTTTGTGAAGATTCTCCCCAAAATGCCAAAGAAGCCGAAAAGGTTATTATGAATGAATTTAATAAATAGGAAGGATTAGAAATGAACTCACAATTAGAAGAAGCTGCAGAATTTATTGATGTTGCTTTATTTGAACTTGGCGAAGAAGACGAAAACTCCCCAACTCTTGAAGATAGGATTTTAGAGTTTGTTAAACAGGCAAAGAAAAAATCTAAAAAGAAAAAGCTCTCCCTGAATAAACTTCATAAAATAGAAAGAGAAATCAATAACTTGGAGGAAGATGAAGCCAAAGATATGCTTCAGAGGTATATGATAGAAGCTCTGGAAAGGGAAGAATAGTAAAAAGGGGGAAGTAATTCCCCTTTTTTTATTTTATTTGCTTAATGTAAGTGTAATTAAAAAATAAAAAAATATGGGATATAAATGGAGACCAAGTAAAAGTCAGCGCAGAGCATTTGCAATAAAAATGCAAGACCCTGAAGAAAAAGCTGCTTATGAAAAAAGAAAAGAACAAAAAGCACAAAAAAGGCGTGAAACAAGTTCTTTTAATTATAGTAAAGCAGGGGGGAATTATGTCCCTACTAAAGAACAGTCGGATTTTGCAATTAATCACATGGATTTATTCATTACTCCAGAAGAAATAGATGCAGCTAATTTTGTAATATCTGGATATGAATGTAATGAAAAAATACATCATGATTTTATTCACATTGTTAATGAAAAAAGAAGAAAATTTACTTATGTATAATTTAATTCGATTAAAAAAGATTCAAAATACTCTGGTTATGATGGGCATTTCAGGAATGAACGCTATTCTTTTTGTAGATGCCCTGAGATGTTATCATCTTACAATCAATCAGGAAGTAAAGAAATCAATGATTACCACAATGCTGAATACGAAAGTTATGGATAAAACCTTTCGCCAATGGTTCGAGCATTTTGTAAAAAATGCACACAAACAAGGAGCTTCTTTTCATTACGTAAATGAATTTGGGGAAAGTGTTTCCAGACAATATAAAATGTCTGACTTTGACATGGACAGAATTGAAAAACCAAACATGGTTCTTTTAATTAAAATGGTTCTTCAGGAATATTATAAAAAAAAAGGGTTCACAAACTGAACCCTTTTTTTTGTAGTCTGTAGGGGAATCGAACCCCTGTTTGCAGGATGAAAACCTGCCGTCCTAACCCCTAGACGAACAGACCATTTGTACTCGGTAGGGGATTCGAACCCCTGATCCTCAGGTTGAAAACCTGATGTCCTAGGCCGCTAGACGAACCGAGCATTTTTTGTACTACCGACGAGATTCGAACTCGCATCTCACAGATTGAAGGTCTGGGTTCCTATCCTATTTAGAAGACGGTAGCATAAAAAAAGAGGCGAACACTTATTTGCATCCGCCTCTTAAAATTTTGTTACCGTTTTTACACAGGTTAAGCAGGGACACAAATTTGTGAACGTTCCTCGCTTTCCTCGTATGCAAAATACTTCTTCATAGTTATCTCATTTGTAGCGGGAGGGGGATTTGAACCCCCGACCTCCTGGTTATGGGCCAGACGAGCTGCCTCTGCTCTATCCCGCAATATATTTTCTATTAAATAGTCAAAAAAAATAAAAAACAGGGTAAAGTTCAGAGGGGGTTTTTTAGTTAGAAACCAATTTTCATACGAAGTAACCCTATATTGATTGCCACTGTTTGTTTAATTTATACGGTAAAGTTATAAAAAAAGTTACAGTAAATCAAGTTTTTTTTTATTTTTTTTCACTTCTCCCCAAAAAAGAACCTCTCCCTCTTTTTTAAAAAATTTGCTTAATCAGTATTGTATAACCAAAAAAATTAACAATGGCACTGTTAACAACAAAAAAAGGCAGAGAGATTACCAAAAGAGTAACTCTCAAAAATGTAAAACTTGGCTTTGGTCATGACCTCTGTGGTGCATATGCCGACTTCTCCCTCGACGGTAAAAAAATGGGTTACTTCAATGACGACGGTTGGGGAGGCGAAACTGATATTGTGTATGTCTCTGACAAACACCAAAAAGAATTTGAAAAATTCCTGAAAGATAACAATGTTGCGCAAATCATGTTTGATAATGGTTTGGCTTTTATGAAAGAAGTTGAGAAAATCAATTCTCACTTACAAGCCGAAGAAGTTATCAACTCTGCAATCAATTTGAAAGAAGAAGAAAAAACAGAGAAAAAAATCATGAAAGCTTGCGAAAAAGGAATTTACTACAAAACCGCAAATGGTTATAAGGGTGTTTCTTTCAAACTTTCGCTGAAAGAAATCGTTGAAAAACATGGTGAGCAGGGGCGTTTTCACATCCAAAACTCTTACAACCAAATCAAGCGGGGACTTAAAAATGGCGAATATATCGTGAACAAAAACTTGGAAAGTTTGGGGATTAGAATTTAATCTCCCTTTCCTTTCACTATAATTATTATGGAAAGGATTAATTTAATAACAAAGAAAAACGAACCTAAGATTTTCAAAAGTTTAAAGCGAATAGCTGAATACTACTTAAGGGCTTCGAAGTACATAACTCGGTATATGAAAGATTATACCGAAGAGGTTATTTATAAACGGTGCACAATAAAACTTCCTGACAGCTTTAAAAGCGAGCCAAACGATTTTCTTGTTCTTCGAGTAGGAAAGTATGACTTCGAAAATAAAAAGCTTTGGTGTGGTCCTAATGGCATTCCTGACCCAGTTTTAAAAGAGATGTATACAAACATCGAGGTGGAATGTCATATTGACCAAAAAGGGAATGTGCTTGCTGTTTATTTACGTTAATCCCTCTTTTTTAAAAAATTTGCTTAATATACCCATAGAAACAAATCTTAACTCATATGACCACATTATCGTTGCCTTCTCAGGGGGCAAAGATTCTATAGCAAGTTTCCTATACTTGCTTGACCAGGGTGTGGATAAAAATAAGATTGAACTTTGGCATCACTGTGTTGATGGCCGTGAAGGTTCTATAATGATGGACTGGGCTTGCACCGAAGACTATTGCCGCAAGTTTGCTGAAGCATTCGGCGTGAAGATTTTCTTCAGCTGGAAAGAAGGCGGTTTCGAGCGTGAGATGCTAAGAGAAAACCAAAGAACAGCGCCCAATCATTTTGAATATCTTAACGACGATAATATTGTCGAGTGCGGTCTCTCTGGGGGCGTCTCTGGTAAAGAAGGCACACGACGCAAATTCCCACAGGTTTCTCCTGATTTATCCGTCCGCTGGTGTTCTGCCTACCTGAAAGTGGATGTTTGTACAGCTGCCATCACAAACCAGCCCAGATTCGTTGGAAAACGCACGCTGGTTGTGACAGGTGAAAGAGCACAGGAAAGCAAAGCCAGGTCAAGATATAAAATGTTTGAACCAGACAGAGCGGATAACAGAAATGGTAAAAGAATTCAGCGTCTGGTAGACCACCTGCGTCCAGTACACCAGTTCCTCGAAGATGAGGTCTGGGAGATACTTAAGAAGTATAAAGTTAATCCACATCCAGCATACCGCCTCGGCTGGGGAAGACTAAGTTGCATTGCATGCATTTTTGGCTCAAACAACCAGTGGGCTTCCCTGAATAAATTGAACCCAGGCCAGGCCGAAAGAATCATGAACTACGAAAAGGAATTCGGGGTTACCATTAAAAGAAAACAAACAATCGGTGATTGTATATCAAAAGGAACTCCATATGAAATGGATGAAGAGACAATGAAGCAGGGGCTTTCTGAAGATTACTATCAACCAATCTTCGTAGATAATTGGGTACTCCCCAGCGGAGCTTTCGCCGAAAGTGATGGTCCTGTATGATTTCCCTCTTTTCTAAAAAATTTACTTAATGTCTCTGTAATCTTAATTTAAAACAAAATGGAACATAAAGTAATTACAGAGGATGAATTCTACACAAGATTCACTCCTCGCAAAAACGAGCTGGGCGACAACGCCTCTTTTGACGGTTGTATGTTCGAAACCTATGGTGAAGAACTAAAAATAGTCCAGAAAATAAATCACCTCACCCCCAAAAGAGTTTGGACTATTATTGAATGTGATGGCAAAATGTATTATGAATCAGGCTATCACTTTGTAAATCGCCTTGGGTATCTTATCACAGAAGAAGAAGCCGAAGCTGATGTTGAATACACCGTGGAAATGGAAGACCTGACTCAAAATTCCCCTAATACAGGTAAATACCAGTGCGGCAGCTGTGAACAGTTTTTTGATGAGCTGGAAAATGGAAGTTGCCCCCATTGTGGAAGCGGAAATTTTGTTGAGGGTTGTATTGATGGCCCTGAACCCCCAGAAATAAATAAAGATGCACGTATGGAAGATGAGGGGGTTGAACACTCCCCATCGTAAGTCTCCCCAAAGAGAGAGAGAAGGTCTCCCCATAGGAACCTCTCCCTCTTTTTTAAAAAATTTGCTTAATCAGTTCAAATAATAATTAACTAAAAATTTACAACAATGGGAACACGTAATCTTTCAATGGTAATCTACAAAGAGGAAACCAGAGTAGCACAGTACGGTCAATGGGATGGTTATCCCGAAGGACAGGGCGCAACAATCCTGAAGTTCTTAAGACCTCGAATTAAGAATGTAAAAAAGATGCAGGACTTCAAAGAAAAACTTCTGCAGGTGAAATTCATTGATGAAGAAAAACAGAAAGAGATTGATGCTTTCATGGCTTCAATCGGTAGCAAAAATGGATGGATGACAATGGAACAGTCCAAAAAGTATCATGCAAAATATCCGCTACTTACCAGAGATGATGGGGCAAAGGTTCTGGAGAAAATTATGGAAACCCCAGAGGAAGAACTGTTTCTCTATGACAGCACAAATTTCGCCGCTGACAGCCTGTTTTGCGAATATGCTTATGTTGTTGACCTCGACAAAAATCAACTCGAAGTTTATGTAGGTTTCATTAAAAAACCTATTGAAAAAACAGAACGGTTTTACAAACTGACAAAACTTTCCAAAAAAGAACACAGAAAAAACAGCCAGTATTTTCCTATTCGTCTTGCTGCAACTTATCCTTTTGACAAGCTTCCTACTGTTGCACAAATGAAAAGGGACGTAAAGAAAGCAGACAAAGAAAACGAGTAATATTACGAGAAATCGGCAAGAAAGCCAACGCACTTCAACCGTGGGAGTATGTCAAACACATACATTATAAAAAGAGGGGAATGTTCTTCCCCTCTTTTTTATTTTATTTGCTTAATGCATATACTAAAATTCAAGTATTAACAATTAAAATTTAAAGCTATGCCAAATTGGTGCGACACAACGATTAACATATCGTTAAGAAATTACAAATCGGATAAAAAAAGAAAAGAAGCCGAACAGCAGTTCAATGAATTTGTAAAGAAATTCAACGATGCAAACAAAGATAAGAAAGACAGCGAACAGAAATTTTTGCAGCTCTTTTATCCAATTCCTGAAACTCTTCATATTGCAGAAGGAACAACAACCGATTGCGGAATGGCTGTCGTCCTTGCCCAAAAATATAATGATTTTTCCAAAATTGATGAAATAATGCAATACGAATGGGTAAAAAAAGATAAGACAATCAAAACCAGAGAAGACCTCATTGCCTATCTTCTTGAGCCAACAGAACTTGGTGAAAAAACCCCAATGGCTAATGTAGAAGAAGGTGAACTGGCAATTGAAAATATTAAGGAGTATGGCTGCAGAAGCTGGTATGACTGGTGTGTAAAAAATTGGGGAACAAAATGGGATTTGGACATCAGCGACGTTCAAGTCCATGGTTTCAACATGACAATCTATAGCATGACCGCATGGTCTCCATGTCTTGAAGGAGTTACAGAAATCTCCAAAGATTATCCCCTTCTTCATTTCCAAGTGGATTACGCCGAACCAGGAATGGGATTTCAGGGATTTGCAGAAATTCATGACGGAATATGCAACGACAATTGTTCAGAATATGATTTCACGTCAGAATGTGAGCATTGCTGTGCCTGCGAAGAAGAATGCAAAGACGGCTGTCCTTATGGCGTTGATGATGGAAATTATCCAGATGAATGCCCATGTCGAAAAAACGAAGAAAAATAAGATGGGGGGGAGGAATTCCCCTCTTTTTAAAAAAATTTGCTTAATATAGTTGCAAGTTTAAAAAAAAGTTTTTACTTTTGCTGATTATAAACAAATAAATCGAAATAAAATGGGATACACAACCAAATTTAAGGGGAAGTTCAATTTGAACAAACAACTTGATGATGTAACGTTCAACTTCCTAAAGAAACTGAATAAAACTCGCCGCATGGCAAGAAAAGTAGATACAAAATATGGCGTTGAAGGTGAATTTTATGTTGATGGGACTGGTGATTTTGGACAAGGCAATGAACCAAATATAATTGACTATAACAAAGGACCAAAAACTCAACCAGGTTTGTGGTGCAGCTGGACACCAACAGCTGACCGCCATTATATCGAGTGGGATGGTACAGAAAAATTCTACGACTACATCGAGTGGATGGAATATATCATCTCTAAAGTTCTTGCCCCAAGGGGGTACATTGTAAACGGTTCTGTAAAATGGAGAGGTGAAGATTTTGATGACATTGGTGTTCTGGAAGTTCACGATAACATCGTAATGGGAAAACGCCTGATTGTTGACTACTCAATCAATAAACTTCTGGGCACAGTTGGTGCAGCCACTTCAGGAAATAGAAATTCTACGCCAAGTGTGTCAATTAATAAACGTTGTACTGGTGTTCGTCCTGATGGCAAAAAAACCAAACACCAGGTTGCAAAAGAAAAACAACTGGCAGCTGAACAATTGTTGAAAGACCAGATTGCTCAATTGGAAGCAGAGCTGAAAACTAAGGATGAGCTTCTGAAGAAAAAGAAAGAAGAAGAAAAGAAGATGACCGTAAAAAACCTAATGTTGGAAAAAATCAGGAATCAATCATCCTTCGGAGGTCCACTGGATGAATTCAAAGTTCTTTTGAAAAATCTGCTTGAAGACTAAAAAATACGGGGGATTAAAACAAGTCCCTCTTTTTTAAAAAATTTGCTTAATATGGTTGAATAATCTAAAACAATGGTTATGAAAAGGAAAATTAGTAAAAGTGCGACTACCGATTTAGAATTGGTAGAAGTAATCAAGGGGGAAGATAAAAAAGCTTCTAAAAAGGCATTCAATGCTCTCTATAAGAAATACCACGATTTAATGTTGTTCCAATTCAAAGGTCTGGTAAAAGATGAAGAAGTTGCAAAAGAACTCGTTCTTGAAGCATTCGTAAAAGCAAACGCCAATCTTGAAAAGTTCAATCAGGAAGCCGCTGTGTTCAGTACATGGCTTTTTAAACTTACACAGAACCTGTTCATTGACAAAATGCGTAAGAAAAAAGAAGATGTTGTTTTTCTGTCTGATTTAGCATCTTTCGACGAAGAAAGTCACGTTATTGAATATGAAATCAATTCGGAAGACGGAACTCCTGAAAGTACCTTAATTGCCACCGAAAGAAACAAAAAAATCAATGACATCATCAATGCAATGAGCAACAAAGAAATGTCTGGAGTTATTAAAATGAGATTCTTTAAAGGCATGTCCTACGAAGAAATCAGCAAAACTATAGGCAAACCTCTGGGAACTGTAAAAGCTTTTCTGCACAGAGCAAAATACATTCTTAAAAAAGAATTTGTAAAAGCAAACATAAGTTTATAGCACGTCACTTGATAATAACTGAAAAAATCCTTATATTTATTTATAAGGATTTTTTTTATACATATGGCAGATTTAATACCCCAACGGCCTTTAACTCCACAGGAAAAAAAGCAATATCTCTTGAACAAATATATTAAGAGAGATTATAAAGTAGAAGATTTGATTCCTAAATACGCAGTCTTCTGGCAGCCCCAGACGCAGGCAACAAATACTTGGGCTTTAATATGCGTTTGCGGAACCAAAGAGGAAGCACTTAAAGAAATTCTCTGGAGAAAAAAATTCCATGAGACAAACGACGGAGACCTGGTTCTGAATAATGATAAACGTTTCGAGACCTTCAGAAACGAAACTAAAAATACAAATGAGCATGGACTGGTTTACGAACCAGACCAGAGTAATATGCTGCAGAACTATGGAGGCGGTAATATGTTCCAGGTTATTGCTTCTTCAGCCCCTCAGACATCCAATCAGAATGGATTTAGGGGTCTCGCATATTACACAAATATGGAGCTGGATTATACAGGATATTATAAAATTGACGAAGTGTATGAAGTCAATCAAGCCCCAGTAGTACAACCAAAAACCCCTCATAATCCAGGAAACCTTCCAATGATTAGATAAAACTTTTTTTTTGATTTCTGTTCTGTCGTAAACGGCACTTTTAAAAATTAAAAATGAATTCATTTGTAACAGATGGGGTGTCCTATCCGTATAATAAATAAAAATGAATTCATTTTAAATCCCTCTTTTCTAAAAAAATTGCTTAATATAGAAAACGGGAAGTATTTCTAACCTTTAAATTTAAACACTATGATACGAGAACTTGATGAAAAAATTGGCTGGGAAATTGAAAACAAAAATGTGTTTTCTGGAGACCAGATTGGCCTGGAAAAAGTAATCGGATACAAGGCCATTATCCGTAATGATGACGGCAGCGTGCTGTCAGTCATGAAAACATCCTATTCACCGATGACTAACACTGAGTATCTGGACATCGTAGCAAAGATTCAGGAAATCTCTGGCTTCCGCCTGGCAGGATTCAATGAGTTCAAAGGGGGACGCAAAGTATTGGGCTTCCTGGAAAACACCAGAAAAGATTTCTACATCGGTACACACAAAATTAAGGACTATTTAATCCTGGGGAATTCCTTCGATGGCTCCACATCTTTCTTTACAGGAACCTCCACAGTTTTAATCCGCTGTCAAAACCAATTCAGCCAGATTATCGAGCTGAATAAAATTCGCCACACCAAAAAGATTAAAACCAAATTGGATGAGTATTATGCTTATCTGGATTTCTACTTCAACAAACGGGACGAGCTGTACAAAACATTCGAAAGAATTGGAAACATTAAACTCACTGAAGAGCTGCAGGAACAGATGATTAATTTTGTCCTGGGAGTAAAAAAAGTAACAGCTGAAGAACTTTCAACCCGCAAACAAAACCAGATTGAACTACTGCGCACAAACATCGTGACAGAAATGAAGGAGCTGGGTGATAATCTCTGGGGTGCCTTCAACGGAGTAACCAAATATACAACTCACGAAATTACTCCCCGCAATCCAGTTTTTGGAAACCTCTTCGGCAGCCAGGCTGACATTAATAACAGAGCACTCGCTTTTGTCGAAGAACGCCTCTCTCTCGAAACCGCTCTCGCATAAGATATACCGTTATAAATTAAGGGGGAAGAAGTAACTCTTCCCCCTTTCTTTTTTTGGAATTTTCTGCATATTTAAAAAAAATAATCAATTCATTTATTATGTTGAAAAGAAAAGCTAGAGAAGTTTTTAAGGAAATGGTAAATCTATGCTATGAAGAAGATTTCCCAGAATTGCATAAAGAAATTATATCCCTGGAATCTGTAACAAAAAGAAATAAAGAACCGTATAAATATGAGAAAGCTATGCAGGAACTCTTAAATATAATCCCCATATTTACAGATGATTTTCCCCAGGATGTCATGTCACAGGTTGAAGAACTTTATGAAGAGTATTTGGAAAGTCGTTTTTAATTAGTATATTTGTAGCATGAAAAATTTCCATTTTGAATTTATTGCACACTTGTTATTGGGTATTGTATCTATAGCATTTATCCTGGTTGGAGTCATTATATTTGTTGCATCGTTTTTTGTACCTCTCCCCATATTTAACGCCGCTGTATTAATTGGTATAGGCTGTACAATGTTCATCTCAGTCCGCCTGTATTTTATTTTAAGAGACGTTCTGGATAGTGTCAATGAATTCCTGAAGCAACTTCAATCTCAAAACTCTCCCCAGAACCAGGCACAAAAAAATATGCCTAATAAAATTATTTCTATTAATGAAAATACAACCCCAGAAGAAATAGAAGAACTGAAAAAGGAATATCCCATGATTGCTAATGAACTGGATAAAATTTTAAGTAGCATAGGCGAAGAAATCTTTGTTTCTAATGGGCTATTCAAAAAAACAAAAGATATTAAAGAAATGACCATTGTAGAGCTGAAGAAAGCTCTTACCATTGCTGTAAATAATAATGAGTTTGAAGAGGCAGCCCAGATACGTGATGAAATTAATAGCAGAAAATAACTCTTTACTGCAACTTTTTTCCAGTTTATCCGTATAGTATAGTATAGTATCCATAAGTTTTAATTTATCCGATTAAACAAAGCCCTTGTAAAAGTATTTCTTTGCAGGGGTTTTTTTAATCCCCCCTCTTTTTTGAAAAATTTGCTTAATGTATAAAAAATAATATCCTACGAAATGAATGAGTTAACAAAAGTGGGGACAACCCCCGTAACAAAAGACTTAACAGTCGTATATTACATCTCATCCTTGGATAACAGCGGCAGAGATAACCAGTGGGGACATACCCTAATAGAAGCCGAAGCTCGAAGAGCTTTTGAAAGCGCCAAGAAGACAGAATATGATATGCAACTGTACGTCGGATTAGTAAAAGAATATGGAAAAGATAATGAAAATACTATTGATTCTGAAATCCTGGATACTTTCTGGGATGAAGAATCGTAACCAGGTACCAAAAGAATGTATTCAGTTACCAATCATCCTGTCTAAGAAATCTCACAGCGGGAGCACTGTCCAGAACCAAATTATCTTTACAGCAAATAATCCCCATATTCAATCACCTGCAGCCGATCTTCTCCTGCGCAATGAATTAATGTTCCAGGATGTGGATTATCTTGAAGACAACCTGTGGATTTGGCTAGAGTTCCGTGAACGGTACCTGAAGAAACAACTGGCGCTCCATGGAGACCTGGTTTGTAAGTACTGCGGGAAACCCCACCTGGAAATCGGCGGTAGAACCCCAAAGGACATTATCCTGAATAATAAGAATCCCAACCTGGCCACTATAGACCATATGGTGGCATTAGCCAACGGGGGGGAAAAATATAATGAAAATAATCTATGCGTCGCCTGTAAGAAATGCAACGGAAACAAGGGTGCCAAACCAATCGAGGTATTCACCCAAAAAACTTAAAAATTAAATATTTTCATTGAAGTTGTAACCTTTTAAAATTTTTATCGTATACATCATTACTTACCGAATTTTTTCAAATTTCCTAAGTTTTTGTATTTTTTGTCTGTTTTATTTTTTAGAAACCTCAAGACTTGTCCTTTTGAGGTTTCACTTTTTTATTAAAAAACTTTTTTTTGATTTCTGTTTTGTCGTATACCACCCCCCCCAAAAAAAAATAATCCTTCAAAATAAATATAACCTTTCAACAATACTTCCCGTATAATATAGTGTAATCAGTTATTGATTTTATTTTTATAAAATTACTCTTGAAGCTCCCTACCTTCCTCGCTGAAGATGGGGCTTTTTAATTATTATAGTCCCCATGTACAACATTAGCCCCATGTACAATACCAGTCCCAGAATATAATTCATGGAGGCCATCAGAAACCCTTATAAAAAAGAAATCCAAACAGAGCTGGATACAGCACCAGAACTCATTATTCTCATAATCCTAATAAGAATCCCGACAGAGCCCCAAAATATTGTGGGGGGCTTTTTATCGATACTGTCTTTTTTGTCTTTTTTATTTTCTGTTTTATCGTAGACGTAATTTCTATTATAAAAAAAAATATAAAGTTAAACGCATTCGAATGCATTTAACTCGTCCCCACATGTAACTTTCCACATACAATCACGTATTATACAGTAGAAGGGGGCACCTAATTAGATGCAGTAACAGTGGGGTTTTAGCGAGCCCCCCCTCAGAAAAAAGAAACGAAAATTGTTAAATGAAACTGTAGAAAAAATGAAACGATAAATGTAAATTTAAATATCAAAGCCAGGATTTTTTCTGGAACCTCTCCCCAGAATAGTTGAACAAGCTTAATTGTTCATGGAATTCTTTTATCCAGTTCGGGAGTCGGGGGATTAAATTCCCCCCTGGAAAATCTCTGTCATCTTGTCAAAAAATAAATGACAATTTTGACCCAGGATAATTATGTTCCCTACTTTAAAAAAAATCATTTAATTTTTTAAAATTTTCGAAGGTTGAAATAGGGGGCACTGAATCCGTAACCTGACAAGTTGTCTTTTATTTATCTGAGGGGAATTTTTATCCCCCCAATTTTATTTCTGTCCCCCGCAGTCAAACCACCCTTATCCAGATAAAATTTTGGGGACTATCCCCCTTCAACTTTATATAAAAATTTGTGGCCTTCCTAAATTTTAAAAAAATCGCTGGTGTGAATTTGGGGGGGTGTTATACGTCACAGGTGCGGCTCAACCCAGTCCCTTGAAAATATTTTTCACCAATGCACTTTTCTCTGAATTTTGGCATTTAATTACTTAGGTATAAATCAGATAGTTAGCTATTTAAAATCAATCTCAACCATTGAAATTTGTCTTTTTTCGATGGTGTATTTTTTTACTTCGCCCCATTTTCACTCCAAGAATTAAGGCATAATTACTTACAGGAAACTCTCCCTAGAATCGGGGTGGGAATAGGTGGTAAATTATGGGAGTAAATGTTACAATAAATTCTGTCACAAATATTGTAAAGATGTGCGACAATAAAAGTGGTACTTCTCCCTGATAATAAATGCGAAACTCTCCCCAAAAGCGCCGAGGGGGGTTGGCGTTTAAAAAGCGTAACTCTCCCCGAATAAATCTATTTAATTACCTTTACAAAAACTGGGTCTCCATATGCACTCATCTCCAATGGAGTTCCATCTATAAAGTAAATAGTTATTGTAGTGTATTCTTCGTCAATGGACTGGTTAGTTTTTCCCACTCATCGTTCAACGGTCAGTCGTATTATAATGTTTCATGTAAGTCTCCATTGTTACAGGAGTGGCAGGGGTCAACTCTATTGGGTGTACCTTCATGGATACATCCAGTACAGATGGTAATTTCTTCTGGTTTATTTTCTTCATCAAAGACAGAGAAATTATAACCATAGTATTTCAAATTTGGGTCATTACCAAACCCCATGGATTTGAGTGCCAAACATAGTTCATCATTTGTGGCATTAGAAGCTCTTTCAATAATCAGCTGGATTGCTTTTGTTCTACTGATGTCTATAGTTGATTTACCTCCCATATTATTTTTCTTTTTTTTTATCCATGAACAAGAATTCAATCATTGATTTCATATATTGGTTAATGAACATATCGTCTGTAACATCAATAAGGATTATAGTATTTTTTTCCCCATCTTTTTTTATCTTACACATACCAGAGAATCTATAGAAGCAATGGTGTGCTATTTTAATTTCCTTCTTATCATTTTTGAATATAACATTTTCAAGGTGTTCGTCTGTGGGGGAAAAAGTTATTCCTTGTTTACTAAGAGACTCAACAAGTTTTTCAACGTATGGAGTCATTTCCTTTATATGCGATTCTTTATTGAAAGTGAAGTCCATTATTTAGAAATATTATCTGGGATAAAAGAGTTCATATAACAATTAAAACAGTATTCATTTTATGAATGTTCATTGAGTGTATCTATACAGTTTACGCATTCATTTTGTGGGGGTGTATTTTTAGCAGGCTTCGCCTTTGGCTCTTTTTTAGTTTTAGATTTACTCATTTTATTTCCTCCATGCTTGACCATAGGACATCCATTTTTGCTCCGTTATCGAATTTAACGGCGACGAATCTGTCATAGTCCCCCCACATTGATAATTTAACATTGGGGATTGTTCGTCCTTCTTGTCCTACGGTGCATCTGCCGTCATATTTTGTAAGGTCAGCAGTTAATTTAACTTTTTATTGGTGTTCCTCCGATTTGCATAGTATTTTCTTTTTCTATATTATACGAAAAGCCCCATAGAAAGTTACAATTTTATTTATATATTTTTAGATGAGGAGACTTGGCATATATTTCATTCAGGAGAGATTTATTTGTTCCAAGGATTATGTGTGGGGCGTATGTTTGGTACCATAGTTCTTTACCTTTTCTTTCTATTTCTATTTTTAATGTTGTGAAAGCGTTTTTTTTTTTGGGGGGGGTCAGAAAGTTATCACGGTCCAACCTACGGTATGAATAATTTGAAGTGTAATAAAGATAAAAACGAATAGGCTATCGCCTTTGGCTTTTTAATTTGTAGTATTTCTATAAGTATTTTTTATTACAAATCTATTTGTACTTCTTTAATGTTAACAGTCCAAAATCTTACTGGCACGTCTTTGGTTTTATATTTAAACAATATTTTGTCCCGTTTTCTAACTCCCCCCCCATTTCAATCAATAACTTCGGAATTAATTACAAAAAAAAATCGCCCCCAGTTTCTGATAAAATACTATTTAATATTCTTGCGGGAAATTCAATTGGAAATGTAGGTTTATTTCCTACAACCACAACGGTTTCAGAAGCTTCGCTTGGTATAGAAATTAGCTTAATTATTTGAGGAAATGTTAGAGCAAAATTGGACTTCCCAAGAGGGTAATGAATTACATATTACATGTAATTTTCTTTTTTAAACTTTACAAAGGGAAATTTTTCGTCCACACATTTCTCACAGATATGTGCAGTCCATTTCTCTGTATCTTTGTTGCTATAATAGCCCCAAACTGCTTCGAGCTTCATAAATTCAAAGATAAAGTATGGTTCACCATTATCAGCTTTCAAATCGTTGTTTATTTTATCTTCATTGACCTTGCAGCTTTTGCCACAGCAATCACAAATTATATCTGTAACCACTTCTTGTTTTCTGTCTTGAATTTCTTTTTTTTCCATATTAATTTTCAATTTGTTTAAGAATATCTTGTTTGGGAATTTCTCGTTGTGGAGTTTTATCGGTACTTTCAATACCGAATAATTTTTTAAAAAAACCCATTCATAAATTGATTGTTTCTCTATTATACGAAAAAAAACTCAAAAAGTTGCTTTTAAAATAAAAAAATTTTATTTTTCAATTGAATCAAGGTATTTTTTGGTACTTATCCAATTTCTTGATTCCATGTCAAAGACTTCATCAAATTGTTTAATAACCATTAAAGAGTGTGTGGACAATATTATTTGGTTGTTTCTTTGTTCAGATGATTCAATGATTTTTTTGGTAATCTTAATTTGATTTTTAAGACTTAAAGCAGTTTCTGGTTCATCCATGAAGATGGTACAATTCTTGGTATTTTCAAGGATATAGTCCAATATTGGCAACATACTTTCTCCATGTGATTCTTCTTGTGAGGTGAACAATTGGTTAACCATGCCAGGAAATGATTTGGAGTCTGGATTAAGCATGTGGGGAATTGCTACAACTGGATTATCTTTTTCGGCATCAAAGAATATTGAATTTTTATAGGAAATATCTCCTACAATTTTAATTTCCTTTTCTTCAGAATCTCTTTTTTTTAAAAATTCATGGAAGTATTCTTCATCATTTTTGCTTTCACTAAAAACCATTCCAGATTTTTGAAGTGGTTTTCCAGCGTAATTTTTTATGATATGAATTAAAGAAGATTTTCCAGAGCCATTTTCCCCCACCATAACATTAACTTTATCTTTAAAATTGATGGTGGCGCCTTTGTCGAATAGATAGAAAATTTTGTATGAGTTTTTTTCTCTTGAGTATCTATTGGGTTTAATAGTCTTCGTTCTGAATCTTTTTTGAGATTCTTTTTCAAACAAGAACCATTGACCTTTTATAAATTTTATACTATTAATCATTACTGTTTATAGCTTTTTTTTTAATTGTTCCTCAATATAATTCGCAATTACAACCACTGAGTCATCAGAAATCCACAAGTGGTCTCTTCCATTAATGGTAAGTGAGAAGTCTCCGTCTGAGGGGTCTAATACAACACCAGACACAGATTTTATTGGATTATGCTTTTTTGCGTCTGACTTTTCTATTCTGTCAAATATTTTTTTAATAGTTTTGCTTTCTTTGTGCTTACTTCTGTCTTTTGGAATATGGTTAAAATATTCAGTAGGTTTTCCACTGTTGTCTTCAATTACAACATTTAAACCAGACCAATCCTTTACTTTCTTCCAGTTCTTTAAAGCAAATACTTTTGCACACTCAGCCACCACTTCCATTGCACCTATGTAATATTGGTATTCTTGAAGAAAGTTTTTTCTTACAGAATAATCACTGGAATGAGCAACCTTTTCATTATCTTTTTGTGATGTTGAACATGGTCTCATTGTCATGCCAAAAATTCCATTTTTCCAATTTAAGTTCATTCTTGTTTTTTTATTTTATATAAATCGCAACTATCTATGCCAGTATATTTTTTAATAAAACTTCTAACTTCTTTTCCTGCTTTTTCAGCCATACTTGCTCTGGTTTCTAAGTCCATAGCTTCATCTTGCTGAAGTTCCCACATTTTATCTAATAAAGCGCTCATAAAGATTTTTATGGCACCCCTAAATCCTTCGGTGGTATATTCAGGCTTGAACCCACCAGCTGCTTCGAATTCCCACAAAGTCTGTTCAATTTCAGAAAGTATGGGGCTTATTTTTTGTCCAATCATTTTTTATAGAATAAAGCGAGTTCTTTTAATTTATTCACGATTGTTATTGTTGTAGAAACGTCTTCTACGTTTTTTATTTTGATGGTTTTAATCATTTTTTTATTTTTTTAAATTCAATAATGTTTCTGTAAGAGCTGAGAAATGGGATTCGCCAGCCATATACTGTAAATTCGTATGTGCTGTCTTTGTGTATTTGCCCATAAAAGTCTGAGGAATTGAATTTGCCTACAGCAATTTCGTCGGTACATTCAAACGTTTCTTTATCTGTAAAAATAAGATATTTTGAAGAGGTGTGGTCGTCGTTATCGGTTTCTACTATTCTATCTTTATCGGTTACAGTGACAACAATTATTTCTTTTGTTGACTTAACAAAGACAGTTTGTATAAGAAGAACTACAGCGAATAAAACTACTGCGATAATGATAAAAACCTTAAAGTTGCCACCTCTGCGGCTTGATGAAAATCCCATATTATTTTTTCTTTTTAAGTGATGATAAATAATCTTTTACTGAATCTTCGTTGCCCCAAACGTAAAGACCACTTTTTTTGTATTCTTCTATTTTGGGGGGATTGCTTATTTGCTTTGGAATTCTTATTTTGAAGTCGCACTTTAAAAGTGAATCCAGACTACCTTTAAAAAGAACACGTATTCCAGCGAGATATCCGATTGGTGTATAAACAACTTTTACATTTCTTTCTTCTTGAGGAACATCCAGGTCATCGGAACCAATATCTCCTCCATAGAACAAATTAACAGCATAATTGCCTTGCATTTTAATTTCCTCTAATTTATCCTGTAATTTTTTTTTCATAATAATTTATTTTTCGTTAAGAACGGCTTTTTCAATTACTTCAAAAGGGAAGCCTTTTTTGTATGTCCAACTGTCATACATTTTCTTATAATAAGGCAAGCGTTTCTTTGGTATTTTTAATTTTGTCCAGCAATGTTCGCAAAGAGGAAAACAACTGTAAGATACAGAGTCAACTAATATTTTAACTTTGGGGTCGTCACATTTTACTTCTACTGAAAATTTTATATCTGCGGACTCATCAGATACTTGATAGGGCGTACTATGGGCATCTACTATATTCCAAGGCATTTTACATCTTTCACAAGTACCATATTCTGGACTAATGAAGCTAAATATTTTTCCGAAGAATTTTCTTAACATAATGTATTATTTAATGATTGTGTCACCAACACTTCTTGATTCTCCAATTGCGTTTGCAATCGAACTCAAGTTTCCATAAGCACGAATGGAACCTGTGGAGTCTTTAATAACGATATAATAAAGCCCCATACTTTTTCCTTTTCCGATAAGGACAATTGGGAGCTTCAATTTATTAATGTCTTTCTGGACAAATTCATTATAAGTTTCATCTGACTCGGTGTTCCCGCAACAAGAAATAAAGATAATGGTAATCACAACAAGCATTAAATACCTAATCAATTTTTTCATCTTATTTTTTATTTTTAATAGATTATACGAAAAATGTTGCAAAATGTTTCACAAATATGTGCTTTTGTATTATTTAAAACAGTTTTTGCAAAAAATTAAGAAAACCTTTTTTGGGTTGTTCCAATAGTATATCTGGTTTAATGATGGTTGGAACTTCGATTTTAATAGTATCTTTTAAATAGACTTTTACAGTATCGGTTCTTGGCTTATTTGTAATGCTTGCACAAGAAACTTGATAATTTCCAGAATCCGAATCATTTTCATTTTCTTTTTTTATTTTGCTTTAAAGTTAGGGTTTGGCTTAGAATTTTCTTCTATGTTTATTGTTTTTGGTTTTCTGTCTCCAGGAAGATTTAATTCATAATCTCTGTCATCAGAAATAATAAGAGTACTTGATTTCTTATTCCACCTTACTTTCGCATTAATCCTTGGTCCCTTTGGTGATTTAATTCTTATGATTTGCTTATCACCAAGCAGTTCACCAAACCACACTTCGCAATAGTGATGATTTATTTTCTTTTTGTAGGCGATTTTTTCTTCTTCTGTTAGCTTTCTGTATTTTTTATTGAACATCAAATTGGAGAGGCCAAGAATCTCACATTTTCCACCTACTGTTGCAGACATGAAATCTACATTATATTGTCCCCCAGACTTTCCACACTCACAAGTTCTCCAACGCTATTTCATCTTTAACAAATTCAATTTCATCTCTGTCTCTGCTTCCGTTATTTATTTCAGAATTTCCAATAGGTTCTGTTGCATCAAATCCACGTTTTTTTAATATTTTGATGATGTTTTGAACTGCTTTAGAAATTTCCACAGTTTTTCCTTTTCTTGGCTCATCATTTATTCCGTAATACCAATGCCAACCCTGGAAGTCTTCTGGATAAATTTCGATTCCATCCCACCATGTAGCATTTTCTGGAGAATGCCAACTCCAAGTAAGCCCCATAGACTTAACTTTCTTGGCAAACTCATGATTCAAACCATCGGTATAGTTGTTGGAAACTCGATGCCACGAATTAAGCATACTTGAGTCGTCTGCAAGAAATATAACTGGGATATTATCTCTATAAGAACAGACATCTTTTTTAAATTTTTCTTTAGGAAATTTCTCTTGCAATTTTTTCAAAAGAACATCAATGTCATATTGTTCCTTTTTAGATTTGGCAGAGCGTAAATTAAACGTATTTAATTTACGGTAATAGGTTCGCTCTCTTGGAGTGGCCAATGTTTTTATTTCCTCTTCTTTCATTGTTACTTGTCTTTAATACAGTCTATATCTTTAACTATTGGCAGCGGAATGTTACCAACAATAGAAAGTTGTTTTCCTGGGTATAGTTTATTACGTTTTTCCAGTTGAAGCCTTATGTCATCGTGGTCTGTGGCGAACATCGGTTTAATGAATGCTGGAAGAAGTCCATTCTCCATAACATAAACATTATAGAGATTTCTTATTTTATTTTCCACGTTTTTTTAATTATCAAACCCAAACACTATTCTTACATCTTCATATTTTTCCTTTAACTTTTTCATTGGTTCAACTATTTCTTTCCATATCCAGTCAAACCATTCAGCATAATTTACTTTCCAAGAATATTCCACATTTATAGTGTGGTCTGAAGTAAGATTAACTTTAAATTCTTTTGTGGTTTCGCCAAAGTAATTTTCTTCTTTATATTTTATTGTTTTTCCGTTAATTATCTTATCGGCTTCTTTTTCGCTTACTGTAACATTATTCCCACCACTTACTTCACCACACCAGATATTAGGACAGCCGTTAGTGTTTCTTAATCGTTTGTAATCATCCAGCGATATAATGCCCGTCTTAATAGTAAATTTATTTTTCATGTCATAGTTAAGGAAATCTTCTAAACTTAACCAACTCACAGAATGCATATCACACCCCCAAGCCTCAACATACTGTTTCCATTCTTCTGTTGCATCATCAGGCAATCCTCTGTTACTACTTATGGGTTCAAACCTTTCGCCAGTTACACAGCCAGCAAATCCATATCCATTTCTGACATTTCCAATAAGTGCAAACCAATCATAGTTTCTGTCATCGCCTGATTGTTCTTGAAATTCTTCTGTTTGAAAATCAGAAAGAGTATAATCAGGATGTTGTTTCCTTATTTCTTCCAAATCCTTTTCTGATTTATAATACGAGTTAGGAATTATTTTATCAGTATTTGCTCTCCAAACACCATTTTCCTTAACTTCAATTCTTGAATGAATGTCGCATCCCATAATTATATAATTTAAAATGTTAATTTAATTGAATTCCGTCTCCCATTTCCAATTGTTTATTTTTGGCTTCCAATAAAGATTCATAATAGTTTTATTCAGTTTTTCCTTCCTTGGAAGGATTTACATTTTCGATAGTTAGCTTATTATCAGCTTGACTGATTTTGCTAATATCCATCAACGGCAAGTTTTCAATGTCTTTGCAAAGCCACTTCCACCAGAAGTTGTGACGGTAATATTTATTCTCACCAATTGCAGTATTCCAACGAATAGCATAATTAATCGCTTGTAAGCGTTCTTGCTCTGTTAGATTTTGATTATTACAAGCATTAGCAACAAATGTGCTATCCTGTGAATAATGAATTCTTGTTGAGACGGTATTTGGTCCTACAACGAAAAGTGCAATAACACAAATTAAACCCATAACAACACCAAAAACGATAGATACAACACCACCGAATATAATATCGTCAAATAGGTAGTTGAGTACAATTCCAAGTACAATCAACCCGATTGCTAATAAAATAAATCCCATAATTATTTTTGTTTTTAAAGTAGTTCTGTTTTTCTTACTCTCAATTGATTATCTGCAGGAATGTCTACACCATCCCACATAATGTCTCTGTCAAGTTCTTTGTTAACATTATGACCCATTTCCTTGATTTGTACAACAAGTTCTTTTTTTATTGAGTCGAGAGCTCCTTGTCTATCGGCAAATCCAGTTGTCCTGTGCCCCTTTGAATGATAACGAATCAATTTACTGTTTTCTTCATTTCCTCCTGGGAATGGGTGCTCAAAATAGAAAATTGGTTGATAGGTTTTCTCTTCTGTATTGAACAACCTCATTATTTTTAATTGCTTTGGCAACATTATAATACTCATTTTTCTGATAAAAGCTAATTTACCAAATATAGGGACGAGTTCTTTCATTCCTTTGAGCGTATAAAAATCTTCTACTACTTGCTCAGTACCTGACTGAACTGGTTTTACCTTATAAGCGGAAATATCAAGTCCCATAAAATATGTATTTTTTAGATTATACGAAAAACCCCGTATTTTGTTGCAAAGTCTTATTTTATTTTCCAAGTCTTTCTTTTAATTTAAACTGGTCATATTCGACCACCTTGCTTTTATACAAATTATATAATTCTAAATACTCATCGAAAGAAATTTCGGCCACCAAAGTTCCATGAATAATGAATCTGGCTCTTTTGTCAAACCATATTTTTTTTTCAAGTGAACAATAATCATAATCATAATCAGTTCCTGAAATCCAATTGTTTATTACAAAATCGCAATATTTTTTTCTTTTAATGTAGTTATTCCAAAAAGTATAACTAATAATAGGAAAAAAATACCCATATTTCACCTTGTATGTTTTATATATTGACCCAATTCCTATTGGGGGCTCATCTTTAAACATAAAACCAACAAGCGAATTGCTTATGTTGTAAGTGTCAACATAAAATGGTTTCCTTAATCCTGGAACAGAAATTTGTTTTGGTAACATATTTTTTATTTCAGAATATGCCCCAGAATCAATATTAACATTAATTCTTTGATTGCTTCTTGCAAATGAGAAATTATTACAAGACTTTTTAAAAAGTTCAATTAAATCTTCTTTCATACGTTATTATTTACATTATCAATTCTTCGGCTCTAAAAACCTCTCCACAATCTTTGCACTCTTTTGTTGAAGAGAGGTACCATTTGATGTTTTTGCTATGACATTTGGGGCATTCCATAGTTTCTACCCACATTGGTGCAACTTGTAATTTTTCCTTTAATGATTCGTTTTTTAATCTCAGTTTTTTGGTTTCTTCTTTCTCTAAGTTTAGTTCAAACTGTGCTGAGTCATCCAAATAAAATTTGCATCCACTTTCATTAAGCGCTTTCACAATTGGTTGCAGCGCATCTTCATCATCATCCTGAGTGAAAATAGAAACTTTTCCATTTGTTATTTCGTAACACTCATCATAATCACCAGTGTCAGCAATTTGATGAGAATGTCCTATCAATTTCCATTCTTCCATATTTTTTTATCTTGCGTAACATATGCAGGGTATATCAGTATAACACCCGCACAAGTCACATTTATGCCAATTATGTAAAAATTCTTCCCATTCTTTCCATGAATAATCCTCTTGCCAGTCTAAAAGCTTTTCAAGATGATATACTGAGTCTCTTTCATCTTCTGGAAGCAACAAAAGATTCTCTTTTGTTATTCTCGCTCTTATATTTTCTGCTTCAGAATGTGGAAACATTATGCTTTTGTTTTTTCCATTTAATGAACTGCCAAATAGACATTTTTTTTATTTCAGCAATGCTTTTTTCTTTATTATTTATTTATTTTTCTGTAAAGATAACACTTTTTATTTAAAAAACAAATTATTTAAGGTTTTTTTTATTACCAAAAATATATTGTGCTATTTTGTAAATAACATTTCTGCATATATAAGAGAGTTGTGCGTAATGCTAAGAACAACTCCCATTACATGAAGATTTTCCACAATACGAACAATATTCTATTTGTTTTTTATTTATAACTTGAAGCGTGTCCGATTTGCATTCAATCCAAAAACCT
>Ga0172375_10002325_pt1 | contig 29784 bp, 30 predicted proteins | sample LakKiv1m_FD_114537 | JGI IMG/M metagenome (GOLD analysis project Ga0172375, IMG submission 114537) | Freshwater microbial communities from Kabuno Bay, South-Kivu, Congo - kab_092012_11.1m | ecosystem: Environmental > Aquatic > Freshwater > Lake | place: Democratic Republic of the Congo... | reverse complement strand
TGTTTAAATTATAAGCCTATGATTACAGATGCCGATATTAAAAAAATTGAAAAAGCATTTACAAAAAAGTTTTCCACCAAAGATGACTTGAAGAGATTTGCTACCAAAGATGACTTGAAAAATTACGCAACTAGAGACGATCTTATTAATTTTAAAGATAGTATCTTAAGCGAGATTATCAAACTTCGAGAGGATATTGCAGTCGTAATAGGTTATCGAGATATGATAGAGAACCATGATCAGCGAATTGAAAAACTTGAAACCGTTGTTTACCACTAGTTCATTGATTTAATATCAAATATATTTTGGCATAATTAAACAAGATCTCTATCGTCAATTTTTACCTTTCATAACAATCTATAAACATATTTTTGTAGGATATAAGCGGCTGACAAATAAATTGTTCCACTGTAACATTACGATGTAACATATGGTAAGAATTTCATATCTACAAATAAAGGCTCAAGATTATGAAAAAATATTTTCTATATTTTATAAGGTTTTAGGCGAAACGGAAGATAAGAATGAGTTTAATAATATATTATTTGATTTATTAACCCCAGCTGAAAGAATAATGATTATTAAAAGAATTGCTATTATTTATCTTTTGTTAAAAGAGATTGACTATCGAATGATTTGTAAAGCTCTAAAAGTATCAAATACAACCGTAAATAAATTCAAGCTGTCTATGGAAAAAAGTGAAGGAATCGTCCCTGTACTTAAAAACATGGTAAAACAAGAAAAAGTCTGGTTATTCTTTGAAGAAATATTTAGCCAAATCTTTTACCCAGGTCGTCCAGGAATTAACTGGACTGCAGCATGGGAAATGAAATTAGCTTTAGAACAAAAAAAAGAAAGAGGGTTATGATTTATTAAATTATGTTACACCGTAACATTAGGGTGTAACATTTATTTTGATCTGACAATTCCAATATAACTTGATATAATATACTTATGAAAATTAATGTTTCGACAAATTCACATCATCATCCAGCTTAAAGGCGGGAGATGATTTTGTTGTAAATAATGACAACATACCCGCCCACCGGCGGGATTTTTTTTGGTAAAAATTATTAATTTAAAATTAAACAAATATGATAAATAAAATTAAAAAACTGTACATTTGTTATCCTAGCGGTAACATCAACGCAATTGTTGAAGATTATATTCCAAAGCAAGATTATTTTTCTGTGGCTGAAAAAATTATTAACTTATATAACAAAGATAGATTAGTAAATGAGCAAATTGAACAAGTGGCATTTATTAATAAACCAATAAATAAAAAGGCTTTTTCCTCGTTATCTTTATCCGGAGGAGAATTTTCTGGTAATGCAGTTTTATGTTTGGGAGCTTTAAAACTAAAAAATCGTCAAGAAAACAAATTTCAAATTTCCGGGTCTAAACAATTGCTTAGAATATTAGCTGATAATAATGGGAATATAATCGGACAGATGCCCATTTATAAATTTGGGGGGCAATTAATGTACACTATGGAAAAGTTTCCGATTATTTTTCTACAAGGAATTACACAAATCCTTATTTTTAAAAACTTTAATAAAAGTAGAACATGGTTAAAAAAAATTTCTTTAAGAATCATCAAAAATAATAAACTCGAAAAATCATTAGCTGTAGCTATCGTTTTTATTAAAAGAACAGATGATGTTCTTAAAATTAAGCCATTTGTTTATTTCAAAAGGGGACTGAGATATGAAATAGTTCGAGAAACGTCATGTGGCAGCGCCACTACCGCTGTTGGAATATATTTATCTATTATCAAAGAAAAAACTATAAATAATCAAAAAATAATTCAACCAAGCGGTGACTCACTGTTTATTTCCGTTAAAAAATTTAGTAATCAATTTGAACCTTATTTATCCGGTAAAGTTAAAATAATTTCCCAAGGTTCTTTTAATTTAATTAATTAATTAATAATTTGTATAATAAACACATATGAATAACAAAAAAATTACACCACAGATTTTAAAAGGATTTAGAGATTTCTTACCTATTGATGCTATGAAACGTCAATACGTAGTTAATATTATTAGAAAAACATTTGAACTCTATGGATTCGAGCCATTAGAAACTCCTGCTATTGAATATCTTGAGGTTTTTACAGGAAATATTGGGGAAGATGAGAAGTTATTTTATAAATTTGAAGATTCCGGAGGCCGTAAGGTCGCTCTTCGTTATGATCAAACTGTTCCAACCTGTCGATTAATAGCTCAATATCCTGATAAAATAACTATGCCTTTTAAAAGGTATCAAATCCAAACTGTTTGGCGTGCCGAAAAACCTCAAAAAGGAAGATATCGAGAATTTTTGCAGTGCGATGCAGATATTTTTGGAGTTGACGACAGAGCTTCTGATGGCGAAACAATCGCTTTGACAATAGATATTTTTAAAAATCTTGGATTTAAAAAACCAATTGCTGTAATCAATGATCGAGCTTTATATAAAGACATGCCTTACAAAGCCATCGTTGCAATTGATAAACTGGAAAAAATCGGAAAAGAAGGGGTTATCAGTGAATTAATAGGAAAAGGTTATTCATCCGACGAAGCCAAAAAAATGTTGGATCAAGTTGCTTCCTCTCAGCCTAATGATGATTTAAAAACTGTTTTTAAATTCTTAGATAACTATGGAATGCAGGAAAATTATAAATTTAAGCCAACTTTAGCTCGATCTTTTTCTTATTCTAATGGCACAATTTGGGAAATTGTAGTTGATGAATTTAAAAGCGGATCCCTAGCTGGATGTGAAAGATTTGACAGCTTAATATCAAGATTCAGTAAACAAAATGTTCCTGCCGTTGGCTTTGCAGTTGGGTTTGATCGTACTGTTCTTGCAATGGAAGAGCTTGGTTTATTTCCTGATATAAAAACATCTTCAAAAGTTCTAGTGACTGTTTTTGAAAAAAATTTACTTAATCAGTCACAAAAAATTACTCAGTCACTAAGAAATAATGATGTCAATACCGATCTTTACAGCGATCCGAATATAAAATTAGATAAACAATTAAAGTATGCTAATAAAAAAAATATTCCATATGTAATTATTATTGGACCGGAAGAAGTCAGTAAAAATGTTGTAAAACTCAAAGACATGAAGTCGGGGGAGCAAAAAGAATTAAAAATTGAAGAAATTATAAAACAGCTATCTCGTTAACGAGTTAAAGAGTTAACGTGTTAGAAGCCAACTCGTTAACCCGTTAACGCGTTAACCAAATAACTAAATAACAAAATATGCAAATAAATCCTAACGTTGCCATTATTGAAGCTCTGCCGGGGGTCGGGGGGAATGAGTCAAAACTCTGGATGGAAGAACTGTTAGCATCCTATTTACGTTTTGCTCAAAAAAAAGGATTCAAATATTCTAATTTGGACGAGAAAACAATCAAAATCAACGGACCGGAAGCTTTTAATTTATTTAAAAATGAAACCGGAGTTCACAGAGTCCAGAGAATTCCTGACACTGAAAGAAAAGGTAGAATTCACACTTCAACCTGTATTATTGTAGTTTTACCGCAGATCATTCAGTCTGATGTCCGCGTTAATCAGGCAGATCTTATCTGGCAATTTTATAGATCTGGAGGACATGGAGGACAAAATGTCAACAAGGTATCAACAGCCGTTCGTCTAACTCATCGCCCTACAGGTATAGTTGTTACCGCCAGTCGGGAAAGATATCAGGAAGCTAATCGTAAAATAGCTTTGGATATTCTTAATGCCAAACTTTACCAATTAGAAGAAGAAAAGAAAAAAGGGATGAGACATTCTTATGTCACTAATGTTGGAATAGGCGACCGGGCTGAAAAAATTCGAACTTATAATTTTCCTCAAAACCGTCTTACCGACCATCGGATCGGAAAAAGTTTTCATAATCTTGAGGACATAATTGAAGAAGGTAAGTGGGACAAAGTCTTTGCGTTTTAAAATTTTGTGTTATAATAAATATCTTATGAAAACAAAAATCCATCCAACATACTATTCCGATGCCCAAGCCAGTTGTGCCTGTGGTAATACTTTTACGACTGGATCAACTAAAAAAACCATTACCGTTGAAGCCTGCTATAAATGTCATCCTTTTTATACTGGAGAGCATAAATTCCTAGATAGAAAAGGTCGGGTAGATTCGTTTCAGAAAAAACAAGCTTTCGCAGTTAAATATAAAAGCACTTTTGCAGGTAAAAAACAAAAAGATAATAAAGAAGAAAAAAATATTAAATCTATACGTGAACTTTTGGGAGAATAATGATATAATTTAAAAACCTAAGACACTGGGTTGACAATTAAAATAATTTCCCAGCGAACTCCTCGCTTAAGCGAGGGATGGTAAAAATATGGTAAGTAAAGTAAAAAAAAATCAAGTTAGTTCAATCTTGCAGATAGTAGAAAAAAATTCTAATATATTGTTAGTAAAAATAGGAAATACAACTCATCAAAGCTTGGAAACACTTCGTAAAGAATTAAGAAAAAGTAATTCAAAAATCAAGGTAATTAAAAATACTTTATTTGAAAAATCAATCAATAAAATAGCCTCAAAAGATAAGCTTTTCAAAGAACTCAAAAAACAATTTTTTCCGTTAAAGGAAACCACAGCATTAATAACTCTAAATGATCGTTGGAATGAGGGACTAAAGGCTTTTTACTTATTTACAAAAAAAGATGCTACTTTGAGTTTTAAATTGGCTTTAATTGATAAAAACTTATACGATGCTGAAAAAACTCTTCAAATCGCCCAATTACCAAGCAGAGAAGAATTGCTGGGTAAAATTATCGGGAGCATGAAGAGTCCGATGAGTAAGTTTATTTATGCTTTAAAATTCAATACTAATAAATTCGTTTATATATTACAAGAAAAGTCAAAAGTTAGAAGTTAGAAGTCAAAAGCGCAAGTAAAAAGTTAAAAGTATAAAACTTTTTAATTTAGAATTGAATTTTTGACTTTTGATTTTTGAATTTTAACTTATTTAAAGGAGGTGAATATATAAAATGTCTGATATAAAATTATCTGAAAAATTACAAAAAATCGCGATAGGAATCGAGGCTTTGACAGTAGTTGAAATGGCGGAGTTAGCAAAATATTTGGAGGAAAAATTTGGAGTTTCGGCTCAGCCAGTTGCCGCAGTTGCCTCCGTCCCGCTAAGCGGGACTACGGCGGACAAGGAAGAAAAAACAAGCTTTACCGTTGTTTTGACGGCTTCCGGAGATAATAAATTGGGAGTAATTAAGGCGGTTCGAGAAATTCTTCCTAATCTGGGACTTATGGATGCTAAAAAATTAGTTGAGTCAGCACCAAAAAACTTGTTAGTTGATGTAAAAAAACCGGCTGCAGAAGAAGCAAAGAAAAAAATAGAAACTGCCGGAGGAAAAGTTGAATTAAAGTAATATTTTTAAGGTAAAATTACATATGGCAAAAAAGTCTGAAAAATCTTCATATGGCGCTGAATCAATCGTTGTATTAGAGGGTTTGGAGCCGGTAAGAAAAAGGCCGGCAATGTACATTGGCACCACTTCTCAATATGGAATTAATCACTGTTTAAATGAAATTATAGATAATTCTATTGATGAAGCATTGGCCGGTTATTGCCATAAAATTGAAATTTGTTTTGAAAATAACGGCTATCTGACTGTTTTGGATGATGGACGAGGAATTCCAATTGAGAAAGTGCCAAAATATAATGTTTCGGCATTAGAACTTGTCATGACCAAACTTCATGCTGGTGGCAAATTTAATGTCGGCGCTTATAAAGTTTCCGGTGGGCTTCATGGAGTGGGAGCTTCTGTTGTAAATGCTCTCTCAGACCATATGATTATTGAGGTCAGACGTGATAACAAAATTTACCGCCAGGAATATAAAAAAGGAAAGCCAACTACCTCGGTTAAAAAAGTTGAGAAATCCATATTAAATTTTGATTTCAAACAGGGAACGGCTGTTTCTTTTTTACCAGATAAAGAAATCTTTAAAGAAACAATTGAAATAAATAATAATATCTTCAAAAAACAAGTTAAAGAAAGAGCTTACCTGATCAATAATGTTTATTTTCGAATTTTTAACAAAATAACCTCAGAAAAATTTGCATATTTTTTTGATGGAGGAATTATTTCTTTGCTTCGGGATATGAATCGAGGAAAAAAAACACTTCATGATCCGATTTATATCCATAAACAAGTTGATGACAAAGAGGTTGAGGTGGCCATTCAATATAATTTATCTTTAAATGAAAATATTCATTCCTTTGTTAATGTCATCAATACTCATGAAGGTGGCACTCATCTAACCGGATTTAAAACCGCTTTAACTAAAGCAATAAATAACTATGCTAAAAAAGAGTTGGGAGACAAAGATAAAAATAGTGAAACTTTTTCGGGGGACGATGTAAAAGAAGGATTAGCGGCTATTATTTACATAAAAATGCCCGCGACTAATTTACAGTTCGAGGGACAAACAAAAACTAAATTAGGAAATTCGGAGGTCCAAACTGTAGTCCAACAAACTGTTTTTGAATTTTTAGAAACATATTTTGAAGAAAATCCAAAAACCGGTAAGGAAATACTCGGAAAGATTTTCTTAGCCCAAAAAGCTCGTTTAGCTGCAAAAGCAGCTAAAGAAGCTGTAATGAGAAAAGGCGCTCTGGAAGGCGCTACTCTTCCGGGAAAATTGGCTGACTGTCAGGAAAAAGATCCATCTCTTTGTGAAATATTTATGGTCGAAGGTAATTCTGCCGGTGGTACTGCCAAAGAAGCCCGTAACCGCAAATTTCAGGCGATTCTGCCACTCCGAGGTAAAATTCTTAATACTGAACGGGCTTATTTGGATAGAGTTTTGGCTTTTAGGGAAATAAAGGATTTAGTTATTGCTCTCGGAATGGGTATTGGCGAAAACATTAATTATGCGCGCCTTCGCTATCATAAAATCATCATCATGACTGATGCTGATGTTGATGGCGAACATATTTTAACTTTGATTTTGACCTTTTTCTTTAGACATATGCCCGATGTTATTAGAAAAGGACATCTTTATGCGGCCCAACCACCTCTCTTTAAAGTCCAACAAGGTAAACAAGTCCATTATGTATATTCTGATGAGGAAAAAGATAAGCTTGTGGCTCAATTGTTAAGCAAACAAGCAAGTCAACCCAACGTTCAAAGATATAAGGGTCTCGGGGAGATGAATCCGGATCAACTTTGGGATACAACAATGGACCCGAAGTCGCGAATTTTAAAACAAATTATAATTACTGAAGCTGAGGAAAGTGATCATGTTTTTTCAATGTTAATGGGTGATGAGGTTCCGCCAAGAAAAAAATTTATCGTTACCCACGCAAAAATGGCGAATTTGGATTTATAATTATTATAAATTTTAAATTATTAAATTATTATGAATATTCAAATAATTGCTCTATTAGTAGCACCGATCACCGCTATTGCCGCCTTAACTTATGGCTTAATTCTAACCAAAAAAGTTCTCGCTGAAGACAAAGGTAGTCAAGACTTGCAAAAAATTGGCCGTGCTATCAAAGATGGCGCCATGGCTTACTTAAAAAAACAGTTTTCCGTTGTCTTTCCATTAATGCTTCTTTTAGCTCTAGGAATTTACTTTAGTTTAGGTAAAGATATCGCCGTTACTTTTCTCTTGGGAGCGGTTTTTAGTGCGATTATAGGTTATTTTGGTATGTGGATTGCGGTTCAAGCCAATGTCCGTACTGCCAATAACGCTCTTAAAGGTTTAAATGCTGCTTTAAAAACTGCTTTTAATGCCGGGACTGTTAATGGTATGCTGGTCGTTGGTTTAGGCCTTTTGGGTGTATCTCTAATTTATATCTGGTCATATTTTACAAAAATTAGTCAGGGACCAGAGATGGTTACTAAATACGCTACTCAAATTTTAGTTGGTTATGGTTTCGGAGCAGCTCTTTTAGCACTGTTCATGCGAGTTGGAGGAGGAATTTTTACCAAAGCAGCTGATGTAGGTGCTGATCTTGTCGGTAAAATAGAAAAAGGAATTCCTGAAGATGATCCAAGAAATCCAGCTGTTATTGCTGACAATGTTGGAGATAACGTCGGTGATTGTGCTGGAATGGCGGCCGACGTTTTTGAGTCATATGCTCTGACGATTGTAGCCGCTATGATTTTAGGTGGCCATCTATTTGGTCTAAAAGGAGTCGTCTTTCCTCTTTTAGCTCGTTCGGGTGCTATTTTAACTTCTATCTTGGGAACATTTTTTGTCAAAGCTAAAAACGATAAAGAAGATCCGATCAAGCCTTTAATTCGTGGTTTTATTGTTTCGGCTATCGCATCCATAGTTATCTTTATGGCTTTGGCTATTTATCTTTTAGGCGAACCGAAAGCCGGTTACGCTGCTGTTTCTGGAATTATTTCCATGCTTGCCTTACTTTATATAACCAAATACTACACTGGCCCAGGTGAAAAACCGGTCGTAGCTACTGCCAAAGCCTCTGAAACCGGAGCTGGAACCACAATTATTAGTGGAATTGCTTTAGGCATGGAATCCACATTTTATTCTGTTTTAATCGTTGCAGCAACAATTTTAGTTGGTTATTTATTTTTAGGCTTCTACGGTATTTCTTTAGCCGGTATGGGTATGCTTGCTACTACAGGTATTATTATGTCTTTAGATACTTTTGGTCCAATTAGCGATAATGCCCAAGGCATGGTAGAAATGGTACAGTTAAAGGGAAAAGCGCCAAAGGTTACGGCTAGTTTGGATGCTGTCGGAAATACCACTAAAGCCCTGACAAAGGGTTTTGCTGTTGGTTCAGCTGCCGTAGCCGCTTCTTCTCTTTTTGCTACTTATTTCGAAGCAACCGGACTTAGTTCAATTAATATTGCAAATCCAAAGGTTTTTATAGGTTTATTGATCGGTGGCACATTACCATTTTTATTTAGCTCTCGCCTTATTGGTTCGGTCGGCCGAGCCGCTTTTGAAGTCGTTAAAGAAGTACGACGCCAGTTTAAAGAAATCAAAGGAATTATGGAAGGTAAAAATCTTCCTAATTATTCAAGGGCCGTCGCCATTGTAACAATAGCTGCTCAAAAAGAATTAGTTATTCCAGCTTTGATTGTGATTATTTTACCCATATTAACTGCTTTTCTAGGAGCTGAAGCTCTTGGAGGATTTTTGGGTGGTGTCGTTGTGTCTGGATTAACGTTGGCCCTATTTATGTGTAATAGCGGTGGATTATGGGATAATGCAAAAAAATATATCGAGGATGGTAATTTTGGTGGTAAAGGCAGCGATACTCATAAAGCCAGTGTTGTTGGCGATACTGTTGGTGATCCTTTAAAAGATACCTCTGGCCCCGCCTTAAATCCGATGATGAAGATTGTCCAGATTATTGCTTTATTAATTGCACCTTATGTAATACAGTTTATTGGCAAATAACAAAAATTAATTTATGAGTGGCAAAATTCAACAGACAGAGATAAATTCAGAGATGAAACGAGCTTATTTAGATTATTCAATGTCTGTTATCGTTTCTCGAGCTCTTCCAGAAGTTCGTGACGGTCTAAAACCGGTTCATAGACGAATTCTTTATGCTATGTATAAACTTGGTTTGACATCAAACGCGCGTTTTTCCAAATCAGCTAAGGTTGTTGGAGAAGTGCTCGGAAAATATCATCCTCATGGTGATTCTTCGGTCTATGAAGCTTTAGCTCGTCTGGCTCAGGCATTTTCTATGCGTTACCCCTTAATTAAAGGTCAGGGTAACTTTGGATCAATTGATGGTGATCCACCGGCCGCTATGCGTTATACCGAAGTCAAACTCGCTAAGATTTCCGACGAAATGGTTACCGACATTGAAAAAGGAACAACACCTTTTATTGACAATTTTGACGGATCATTAAAGGAACCAGTTTATTTACCGGCTAAACTTCCAAACCTTTTACTTATGGGCGCCGAAGGGATTGCCGTCGGCATGGCAACTAAAATTCCGCCTCATAATCTTTCTGAATTGGTTGATGCACTAGTTTTTATGATTGACAAGGCTAAGTTAAATGATGGAAAAAAAGCAAAAAAGTCGCCAATGGAAGATGTAAAAGAGTTGATGTTTAACACTGCCCTGGAAGATTTATTGACCTTTGTCAAGGGCCCAGATTTTCCAACTGCCGGCCTTATTTATGGAGTCAATGATATAAAAGAAATGTATGCAACCGGAAGAAAATCGATAATGATGCGGGCTCGTGTGACCGACGAGGATATGGATAAAGGAAAAATGGCGATTATCGTCAATGAGCTTCCTTATCAAGTCAATAAAGCTTTGTTAGTTGAAAAAATTGCCAACTTGGTTAACGATAAAAAGATTGTTGGTGTTTCAGACCTCAGAGATGAATCTGATCGAGACGGAATTAGAATAGTAATTGAATTAAAAAAAGATGCATCCTACAAAAAAGTATTAAATAATCTTTTTAAATTCACCAGTCTACAAACATCTTTTCCGGTTAATATGGTCGCCTTAGTTGATGGTGTTCCACAAACATTATCTTTAAAAACCATTTTGGAAATTTATATCAGAAATCGTGTTGAAATAATAGTTAAAAGGTCTGAGTTTGAACTGGCAGAAGCCAAGGCAAGAGCCCATATTTTAGATGGTTATTTAATTGCCCTCGATCATATAGATGAGGTAATTGCTGTTATCAAAAAATCTAAGGATGAACCGGAAGCCAAGACAAAATTAATGAAAATATTTGGACTTTCCGCACTTCAATCTCAAGCAATACTTGAGATGCAGCTCCGTCGGTTAACTGGCCTTGAAAGAAACAAAATTGAAGATGAACTAGCTCTTCTTAAAGAAACAATTAATTATTTGGAAAGTTTGCTTAAAGATATTTTTAAAATTTTAAAAGTTATCAAGCAAGAAATTTTATATTTAAAAACCAAATATGGTGATGAACGTAGGACTCAAGTAATGAAATTCAAACCCGGCGAAATAACTGACGAACAATTAATCGAAAATAAAGAAGTAATCGTTGTTCTCACTAAAGAAGGATATATCAAACAGGTTCCTCGTGAAACTTTCCGGGTTCAGCATCGAGGCGGAAAGGGTGTCTCTGGAATGGAAACTAAAGATACTGATAATGTATATTATATAACGACGGCAATGACTCATGATTATATGCTTTTTTTTAGTAATCAAGGTCGGGTCTTTCAAACACGAGTTTGGGATGTGCCTGTCGGATCACGTATTTCTAAAGGAAAAGCCATCATTAATCTCGTTGCTTTAAAACCAGAGGAAAAAATTACTTCAATTCTAAGCTATAACACAGAGACAATGGAAAAGGCTAAAAATCTTTTTATTTTTATGTCAACTAAATATGGTACAGTTAAAAAAACCTGCTTTGAAGATTATGTTAATATCCGAACCAACGGCATCATTGCAATACGTCTGGAAAAAGATGACGAGCTTTTATGGGTTAAACTTACCAATGGTAAAAAAAATGTTATTTTAGCTTCAAAAAATGGAAAAGCGATTGTCTTTAAAGAAAAAGAAATTAGGCCAACTGGTCGCGCTTCAATTGGCGTCAAGGGCATGGATCTAGATAAAAAATCAGATCAGCAAATTATTGCTGCAGATGTTTTTTCTGACGAAGAGTTCAAAAAAAACGTTCTTGTTCTTACTGAAAAGGGGGTAGGGAAAAAAACTAAACTTTCTAATTTTAAAGGCCAGCATCGAGGCGGCAAAGGCGTCAAGATTACCTCAGTTGATCAAAAAATTGGTCCGGTAGCTTTTTCCGAAATTATTGAACCAGAAGACACAACTTTAATAATTACCAGCGCTCTAGGCCAGATAGTAAAAATTGATCTTAGCAATATCCCTTCACGGTCAAGAACAGCCAAAGGAGTAATTTTGATGAGATTTTCCCAAAAAACAGATCGAATTGTCAGTGCTACCAGTGTATAGAGATATGGTATAATGAACTCATGTTTATTGATGGAAAGAAGATCGCGAACACCCTTCTTGCGATACTTAAAAAAGAACGTAGAACAATAAAAAAACGTATTGGATTATCGGTTTTTTTAATCGGCAGTGCTCCTGAACAGCTTTCTTTTGTAAAAATAAAGTCAGAAATGGCTAAAGCCTTAAAGATTGATTTTAAATTAATTCATTTAACAAAAACTCCAAATTTTATTGATTTTGCTAACTTACTTAAAAAAGAAGTGGCAAATCGAGATGTGACCGGTGTCATAATTCAGCAACCTCTTCCGGCTCAACTTTCGACGGATAGTATTTATGACTATATTCCTCTGTTAAAAGAAATTGAGGGTCACAAGAAAAAATCAGAGTTTGTCTTTCCTCTCGGATTGGCTGTTATGAGCATCATTAAATACATCTATGACGGAAAAAGAAAACAGGATATTGTTTTTATTGACCTAAAAAGGGATCGTCTGTTATTTAAAAATATTCTTAAAAGTAAAAAGGTTATAGTCGTTGGTCGAGGTATTACCGGTGGTAAACCGATTGGGAATACCCTCGGAAATCTTAATATAAATTACATCAGCATTAATTCAACTACCGTCGATCCGGAATCTTATTTTATAACAGCTGATTTAATTATTACAGCGACCGGAAAAAAAGTAATTACACCTGCAATGTTAAAACCCGGTGTTGTTTTGATAAATACTGGAGTTCGAAAAGAAAACGGTAAATTAAAAGGAGATTATGAAGAAAAAGATATTAAAGATATTGCGTCCTACTATACTCCAACTCCAGGTGGTAGTGGACCGATTGATGTGGTTTATCTTTATAAAAATTTGATTGACGCGGCAAAAATGCAGAAATGATTATTATTACTGGCCAAACTGCGACCGGAAAAACAAAACTTGCTTTAGAACTTGCGGAAAAATATAATGGTGAACTGATCAACTTTGACTCCAGACAGATTTATAAATATCTCAATATAATAACCGGAAAAGATATACCGAAAAATAAAATCTGGCTTTATGATGTCGTTACCCCTGATCAATATTTTTCTTCGTTTGATTTTGTTAAACAGGTTACACCAATAATTGAAAATATAAAAAAACGGGGGAAAACTCCGATTTTAGTCGGCGGAACTTATCTTTATCTAAAACACTTTCTCTATGGGATTGACGATAATAATAGTCCTCCTAATTTTGAACTCCGGGAAAAACTAAACAATAAATCAGTCAATTATCTTCAAAAATACCTAATCTCTCTAAACCCTAAAATTTTTAACAATCTTAATCACAGCGATCAACTCAATCCCAGAAGATTAATAAGGAAAATTGAAATTGAAACGGCTTCAACCTCCGCGGTTGAGGAGCGAAGCGGGAAAACCGCGGAGGTTAATAAAGATTGGCCTATTTTAATCTTTATCGGCCTCAAATATAAAGATAAATCCAAACTGCGTCAAGCGATTGAAAAAAGAGTAAAGGAAAGACTAAAAAATGGTGCAATTAAGGAGGTAAATAAACTTTTAACGATAGGCTATTCCGAAAATGATCCTGGGTTAAAGACCATTGGCTATCAACAAATAATTAAATATCTTAAAAAACAAGTTACCAAAGAAAAAGCAATTGAAGATTGGATTAACAAAGAAGTTCAATATGCTAAACGTCAATTAACTTTTATGAAGAAAGATAAGAATATAAGCTGGAGAGAAATATAGAATAATGTCAAATGACAAATGATAAATAACAATTGAATAACAAATTACAAATTTTAAATGTTTAAAACATTTGTTATTTGATATTTGTTATTGATTTGACATTTGAATTTTGTCATTTGTCATTTTCTTAATGTTAATTACATCTTCTTCTATTTGTTTAACTAAATCTTTAACTCGTTTGAATTTAATTATTGGACGAAGATATTTAATTATTTCTACTTTTATAATTTTGTCGTTTAAATTTTCTAATTCCTGCCTGCCGGCAGACAGGCGTAATTCGTTTAATCCTATCAAATAAACTTCAAGGCTTTTTTCCTGTTCAGCAAAAGTCGGTACCGGACCATAGTGTAAAGCACCTTTAAAAATTTTGTTTTCAATGCTGACTTTTGCCGCGTAAATTCCATCCTTAAGTTCAAAATTATCTGGAATTTTTAAATTAATCGTCGGAAATCCCATTGGTTTTCCGCGACCCTTGCCTTTGATAAAGGTACTTTCAAATTTCATAAGCTTCATTCTAATCAAAATGAGTTAATATTGCAAAATTTGAGTTTAATTAGTAAAATAGTTTAAATTGTTCCTTCGGGGAAGGGTGATCCTTGCCTTAGGCGGGAAATTCCCAATCGGTGGTATATAACCCACGAGCTAAGATGACATCAAGGCATGATTCGGTGAAATACCGAAGTCGACCGTAGAGTCGGGAGGAAAGAAGGATTATGAAAAGTAATTTTCAACTATCACGTCGGTTGGCAATCTTTGCTGCTTTGGCGGCAATTTCTGCCTTATTTCAACTTTTACATATTGGTTTCAAAACCCAATGGGGAATGTGGATTGACATTGTTGCCGTTCCCTGGATTGTGGCTTACTTTTTATTTGGCATAAGAGGTGGATTAACCGTTTCTTTCATCGGATCAATTATTATCACCTTAATTGCCCCGGATACCTGGCTTGGCGCCTCGGCAAAATTAATCGCCACTGTCCCGATGTTTCTTACTTTGTATGTTTTAACCTTGATTTTTAAAAAGAAAATTAATCAATTTAAAAAAATAAAAAATATTATTCTTCCTACTTTAATGGCTATTGGATTGAGAGGGGTATTTATGTTTTTTTTCAATTATTATTTTGCTCTTCCGATCTGGATTCCCGGGAAAACTTCCACCCAATTAATGAATATTTTCCCCTGGTATATTATTATCGGAGTAAACGCCGTTCAGGGAATTATTGATGTTGTCTTTGCCTGGATTTTAGTTTTTCCATATAAATTATCACGTTTTGGACAAAAAAATAGTTAAGTATGAGTATTGTTATTGATTCTGTTTCTTTTCAGTATGACTCCAAAAGTAAGGTCTTGGATTCAGTAAAACTTGAGATTAAGAAAAATGATTTTGTTGCCATTTTAGGCAAAAACGGATCTGGAAAAACCAGTTTGACTTACTGTATTAACGGATTGATACCTCATGCAATACCAGGAAAATTTTCCGGCAATATTTATATTGATGGTAAAAACACTAAAAAGATTTCTATTGGGGAAATTTCTAAAAAAGTAGGAACAGTTTTCCAGGATCCTGATTTGGTGATTTTTAATTTAACGGTCTATGAAGAAGTGTCTTTTGGAGTCTATAATCTTAAACTCAATCACCCCGAAGAAAGAATTGAAAAAGCCCTTAAAATAGTTGGGCTTGAAGGATTTGAAGAGCGCGATCCTCAAAGTCTTTCCGGTGGTCAAAAACAGTTGTTGTGTATTGCTTGCGTTCTGGCAATGGGAACCGATTATATTATCCTGGACGAACCGATATTTAACTTGGATTATTTAAATACAAAATTGGTATATAAAATTCTTAAGTCAATCCATCAACAGGGAAAAACTATAATTGTTGTTGAACATGACACCAATATGGTTTGGGAAAATTCCACCAAAACAATCATTATTGATAATCATCAGATTATTAAAAACGGACCAACAAGGCAAATTTTAAAAGACAATCGAGAATTGATTTCACTGGGAATAAGACCGGTTTAAAAAATTTATGAATGAAATTGCATGGACACGAATTAAATTGGGTTTAGTATTTGTAATCAGCAATATTCTTTTATTTTATAAAGAAGCTGTTTATCTTAATGTAATTTTTTTCTTGCTTATTCTTTGTTATATTTTTATTAAACAAAAATTTTCTATTTATACTTCCTGGTTAAAACCATTATTTACTGCAGTAATAATTATTTTTGTAATTCAATTATTAACTAAGGAAGGGTTTATTCTTAGCCTTCTTTCTTCTCTAAGAATTTTGTCATTGTCCAGTCTTATTTTTCTTTTAATTTATACAACCAAACTTAATCTTATTATTCAGGCTCTCAGTTTTTTCCCGCCGCAAATATCTTATATCCTTTCTTTAAGTTTAGGAATGATTCCTCAATTGACAAAAGAAGTGAAACAGATAGCGATAGCTCAACAGACCCGTGGACATAAAAGAAGCTGGAATATTTTTAAAAACTATCTGCCAATAGTTCTGCCATTATTTACAAAAAGTTTTGTCAGATCGGAACAGATATCAATTTCTATGCAGACCCGTGGATTTACCTTTTAAATAATTTCATGAAGGCTTCCTTCGGTATTTCGACTTTTCCAATCATCTTCATTTTCTTTTTCCCCTCTTTTTGTTTTTCTAAAAGTTTTCGCTTACGTCCAAAATCGCCGCCGCCAACCAGTTTACCACTTTTGATCAGCACATCTTTTCTAAATGGTGCCAAACGGGACGAGGCAATTATTTTTCCTTTATATTTTGCCTGAATTTTTACTTCGTACTGTTGACGGGGGATTAGGTCTTTTAAACGGGTTGTCAAAAAATTAGCCTTTTCATAAGCTCGTTCCTCAACAACAATTTCACTGAATTCATCAATTGGTTCCAAATTCAAAAGCAACTCCAATCTGTCTGCCTTAACCTGCTGATAGCGTAAAAATTCCCAATCCAAAGATGCATAACCGGATGAAATACTTTTTAAGTTATCAAAAAAATCGGAAATTAATTCAGACATTGGTAATTCGTATTCTAAAACTGTTTGATTCTTGTTATCCATATTTATAAATTTTCCCCGGTAGTTTTGACACAGTTGCATAACAACTCCGACATAGCTATCTGGACAAACAATCATGGTTTTGACATAAGGCTCAAAAAAGTTATTATTTTTATGTTTAAATTTGACTTGTGGTGGGGTCAGAACTAAAGAGAGGTTAAATTCCCGCTCCAGTCTTTCCCGAACGACATCGGCATGCAACAATCCCAAAAAACCTACCCTAAATCCGGCGCCCAATGCGCTGCTGTGAATAGATGAAAATTCAAGCGAAGAATCGTTGAGATAAAGTTTTTCCAACGCTTTTTGTAAGCTGGGATAGTCGGAGGTATCCGTCGGGAATATCGACGCAAACACCATTGGCTTTACTTTTTTATAGCCGGGTAATGATAAAGATGCATCAGTAACAATACTGTCTCCAACCGAAACCTTATGGATATCTTTTAAATTGGTAACGACGTAACCAATATCGCCATCTGAAAGAAGTTCTTGTGATGTTAATTCCGGTTTGAAGTACCCAACATCCTGGACTTCAAAAGTTTCATTGGCGGCTGAAAGTCTGACTTTTCTGCCTTTCTTCAACTGTCCGTCAAAAACCCTGACAAAAGCAATTACACCCCGATGAGAATCATAATAAGAATCAAAAATCAAAGCACGAATATTGAAATTCGAAGCTCGAAACAATTTTAAATTTTCAAAATTCGAATTTTGAATTTGTTTCTGATTTCGAATTTCGGATTTTGGATTTGTTGGAGAAGGCACTTTCTCAACTATTGCTTCTAATAATTCCTTTACTCCAATTCCAGTTTTTGCCGATACCGCAAAAATCTCTTCTTCTTTTACACCTAAAAAATCTATCAGTTGTTTTTTTGTTTTTTGTACCTCAGCGTTGGCCATGTCTATTTTATTAATAACCGGAATAATCACTAAATTTTTTTCTATCGCCTTATAAGCATTGGCAATTGTCTGGGCCTGAATTCCTTGAGTGGCATCGACCAACAGAATAACTCCTTCAACGCAGGATAGAGTCCGATCTACCTCATAAGAAAAATCCACGTGGCCGGGAGTATCTATTAAATTTAGAATATATTCGCGATACACCATGCGTACTGGCGCCAACTTGATTGTAATCCCTCGTTCACGTGAAATCGGATTTTGATCAAGCATCTGTTCTTGATGATGACCCGCCTCAACGGTTCCGGTCAATTCCAGCAAACGATCCGCTAACGTCGATTTGCCATGGTCAATGTGGGCAATAATGGCAAAATTTTTGATATTATTCATTTAAATTTTTAAGATTTTATAATAAAAATCTTCTGTTTTTTTAGCGATTTTTTTCCAGTCATATTTTTTTACTTCCTTTAGCTCCCACTGAGTTATTTCTTTTCTCATTTTTTGGCTAATAATAATTTTTTCCAAGGCGACTGTTAAATCTTTGACATTTTTTTCTTTGATAATTAATTCCTTATAAGGATAATTTTTCAAAACCTCAGCAAAAGCATCATTTCGAAATCCAATTATCGGTGTACCACAGGCCATGGCCTCAAGTAGAGTAATACCAAATCCCTCATTAATATAAGGTGCGCAAAAAATATCAGCTTTCTGAAAAAAACCTGGTTTCTTTTCTTTTTCTACATAGCCAAAAAATTTTACATACTTGCTAATATTTTTTTCTTCTACATATTTCACAATTTCTTTTTTTTGCCAACCTTCGCCAACGACTGACAAACGGATATTTTTATGATTATCAATGATTTTATTAACTGCTTTAACTAGATACATCAATCCTTTTTTAGGGACAATTCTGGCCAAAAAAAGAATGTTTATAATTTTTTTATTTTCTTTTTTTTTATAATTGAATAAATTTAGATCTATTCCGTTGCCTATGACTGTTTTTAATATTCTTGGATAAAATACTTTATTCCAGCATTTTTTGGTTCGATTGGAAACAAAGATCGAACCTTTTATTTTTTTGGAAGAGCTATTCTTTAACAAAGGCATAAAACCATTGATTAGATTGATAGATGAATCTTCGTCCCATGTAGCATGATAGGTGGTTACTTTCGGCAGATTGGTTTTCATCATTTCCCAGCTGACGAAGGGAATTTGAGGTTCATGAATATGAATTAAATCATATTTCTTTTGGTTAATTTTTTCGGCAATATTTTTTCCGTAGTCATTCTCAACAGTTATATTACCCCAATTACCATTAGGTAAAGGAAGTTCTATTGATTTAGCTACGCCATTATAATTATTGAAGGGGAGTAGGTTTTTTTCTGTGCCATAAATATCAATATGATGGCCGTTTCTTTCCAATTCTTTTGATAAAAAAAAGGTGTGTTCTTGAACCCCTCCCGATTGAGAAGCGTCGGAAGAAAAAAACATTGCTATTTTTAATTTTTTTTTCATATACTTTTACTAATGTACTATTTAATTTTTATATTAAGAATACTGGTTGCTCCCCTAATATTTATTTGGCCTTTGTTATCCATTATTTTATCAGTTTTTCTTGATTTAATCGACGCAGATTTTGCCCATAAAATAATATCAAAAAAATTATATGAAATCGTTGATAAAAATCTTGATCTTTGGTGGTTTGTTAATATGATGATTTACGCCTATATTAATTATCCCGATTACAGAATCTATTTATTGATTCTTTTCATTTATCGATTTATTGGCCAACTAATTTATTATGTAAGTAAAAATAGAAGAATTCTTATATTTTTTCCTAATTTTTTTGAATGGGTATTTTTTTTGATTTTTTTCGGCAAAAATTATTTTCCCTTAATTTTAAAAGGGCAAGAATATATTTTATTTTTGATAATAATATTTATTTTAAAAATATTTCAAGAATGGTTTTTACACGTGGCCGATCTTTCTGTTCGCGAAGATATCTTCAAAATTAAAAGAAATTGGAAAAAATAGCTTTAAAAAATCCTGAAAGGTTCCTTAACCTTTCCAAAATAAACTTTAAATCAAATTTAAATATTTCTTTATGTTTAAAATATAATCTCCACCAATTTATCATATCTTGTCTTGTTTTAAAGTTTCCCATTGTCTTTGAAGTCGTCATGTGACTATGAAGAACCTTAATACTGTCTGAAATTGCCATTTTATATCCAGCATCTTTGAATCGTAGAAAAAAATCAACATCTTCAAGATAAGCAAAAAAACTTTCATCAAAACCTTTTAATTTCTTAAACACAGATGTCTTTATTAATAAACAAGCTGCTGTTAATCCGTCTATTTTCGGATTTCGGATTTCGGATTTCGGATTTTTAATAAGTTCTACCTTTCCATAAGGAAGTATCTTATAACCATAATTCTCCACCTCTCCATTTGAATTAATCAGGATAGGGGATACCGCATGAAGTTTTTTCTTCTCAGCAAATTCGATTAATCGATTAATTGAGATACCATCATAAAATTTAATATCGTCATTCAATATTAACATCCAGTTCGTCTTGATATCCTTCGCTCCTTTATTTATTCCTCCGGCAAACCCCAAATTTTTCTTTTTATTATCAACAACAATAACCTTGTAATGTTTATCTTTGAAATAATTAAGCAAGTATTTTAGTCCCTTAACGTTGTTAAAAGTAGGAATAATTATCGATAGACTTGCATTCATTACGGTTAATTTTATCACAATTTAAAGCGAAGATACTAAATTTTTTACGCCTGCCTGCCGGCAGGCAGGGTTTTTTGTTTTCCGTTAAAAAATTTTCGGTATCGAGCTTTATTGACAATTAACACGTCACAATCTTCTCCCAAGGAAATATATCCCGGCCAAAATGTCCATAGGCGGCTGTTTTAAAATAAATTGGTCGTCTTAAATTCAGCCCTTCAATAATACCTTTTAATGATGTGTCTAATAATTTTGCGGCAAAACTGTTTATTATTTTAGCAGGCTTTTTTTCTGTTCCAAATGTTTCCATTTCCTGCATCACTGGCTTTCTGGCCCCGATAAAGTAGGCGAGTCGTATTTCACAACGATCAGCTAATTTACTGGCAACAATATTTTTTGCCAGATATCGCGCCGCATAAGCGGCCGACCTATCAACTTTAGTTGGATCTTTGCCGGAAAAAGCTCCGCCGCCAACCCGAGCCATACCTCCATAAGTATCAACAACTATCTTTCGTCCTGTCACTCCAGTATCTGACGCCGGTCCACCAATATGCCAAACTCCTGTCCCATTAACAATTAATTGATTGTGTTTAATCTTATATCCATATTCTCGTAAAATTGGTGTCACTAACATATTAAATAGATCTTCTTTTACCTGATCTAATTTAACTTCTTCACTATGAGGAACAGCCAATACTACATTTTCAATCGTTTTAGGAACTCCTTTTTCATAACCAACAGATACTTGAGTTTTTCCATCCGGTCGCAAGTAGGGGAGACGTCTTGCTTCCCTTAACTTATCTATCCCCATCGCCAATCGATGAGCCAACATGATAGGTAATGGCATAAATTCTTTTGTTTCACAACTTGCATAGCCAAACATCATTCCTTGATCTCCGGCTCCCAGATTATCGACTCCAACGGCAATCTCAGATGACTGGGTATGGATTTTAACAATAATTTCTGATTTATCGGAAAAATTCAATTTGGGAATTGTATAGCCTAAATCTTTTATTACTTTTCTGGCAATTTTTTTATAGTTTAATTTTGCTTTTGTAGTTATTTCTCCGGCCATGGCCATAAAATTTTTTGTTACCATCGTTTCAACCGCGACCCGGGAATATTTATCAATCTTAAAAATCTCGTCTAAAATGGCGTCGGAAACTTGATCGCAGATTTTATCCGGATGACCGGCGCAAACAGATTCTGAAGTGAAAGTGTTTATCATATGACTTTAATAAAAAGCGAAGATATTAAATTTTTTACGGTTTTTTTGTTTTCCGTTAAAAAATTTCAATATCGAGCTTTAATATAATTAATAACTTTTAACAAAAAACCTGCTCAACAGCAGGTATTAATTTCTCGCGGTCGAGCATATCCTTCTTAGCTTTAGCACCGTGCCCCGCTCAGCGGGGTCGGTTGCTGGATGGATCATAACGAGCTAAATCTCTCTCCATCTCTCTTGATATTTCCTTTAGGTTCCTTCTTCCCAACTATTTAAATATTTTTTCTGTTCTTTTGTTAATTTATCTATATTAACACCTTCTGACTTTAATTTCAAGCGGGCAATTTCATTATCTACTTCTTGGGGTAGAGAATAAACTTTATTTTTTAATTTTCCCTTATTAATCCATAAATATTCCGATCCCATTGCTTGGCCGGCAAAGCTCATATCCATGACTGAGGCCGGATGTCCTTCGGCAGCTGCCAGATTAACTAATCTTCCATCGGCTAATAGATAAATTTTCTTTGTTCCAAAATCATATTCTGTTACCATCGGGCGGACTTGTCTGACTTTTTTGGCTAATTTTTTCAAAGCATCTTTGTTAATCTCAACATCGAAATGACCAGCATTGGCTAAGATCACACCCGGTTTTGCTACTTTCAAATGCTCTTCATCAATTACATGTTTATCTCCCGTTGTTGATAAAACAATATCGGCTTGTTTAATAGCTTCTCTTAAAGTCATCACCAAAAATCCGTCCATTAGGGCTTCAAGGGCTTTGACCGGATCAACTTCGGTAACAATTACCTGACAACCCATACCTTTGGCCCGCATTGCCACTCCGCGTCCACACCAACCATATCCGCAAACGACAAATTTTTTTCCCGCTAACAAAATATTGGTTGCTCTAATAATTCCATCAATACTTGATTGACCGGTTCCATAACGATTATCAAATAAATGTTTTGTTAAATTGTCATTAACGGCTAAGACAGGAATTTTTAATGCCTTATCTTTTTCCATCGCCCGCAATCTGATAACACCTGTCGTTGTTTCTTCGCTTGATCCAATGACACCAGGTAACAAATTAATTCTTTTGCTGTGAAGTAAACCAACTAAATCAGCACCGTCATCCATGGTTAAATTTGGTTTTTCATCAAGAACTTTATTTAGATGAGAATAGTAACTTTTATTATCTTCGCCTTTTATGGCAAAAGTAGGAATAGAATAATCTTTGACAAGTGAGGCGGCGACTGCATCGTTAGTTGATAGGGGATTGGAGGCACATAAAAAAACTTTGGCTCCACCCTCCTTGAGGGTAATCATTAAATTGGCAGTTTCCGATGTGACATGTAAACAAGCAGCTAATATAACGCCCTGTAATGGTTTTTCTTTTTTGTATCTCGTTCTTATCAAGTCCAACACCGGCATTTGTAAATAAGCCCAGTTAATTAATTGGGAACCAAGAGGTGCGAGTTTAACATCTTTAATGTCAAATTTCATAATCTATAAACTATAACAAATTATTTTAAAAAAAGTAAAGCGAAGATAATAAATTTTTTGCGGTTTGATGTTTTCCGTCAAAAAATTTGTTATCAAGCTTTATAAGTTCAATTTTATCATACGTTTTTTAATTTCTCTTTCTGTTGGCTTATGATTCACAGTTCCATATTTTTCAATTGCAAAACTGGCCATGATGTTTCCTAATTTCAAACAATCTTCTATCGGATAATCCATTAACAAACCGGCTACAAATCCACCTCTCCAAGCGTCACCAGCTCCGGTTGGATCAATTACTTTTTTTACCTTAAAACTTTTAATTTTTAATTCTTCATTTTTAATTTGATATTTCACCCCTTCTTCCCCTAACGTCGTAATGATTTTTAAACCTTGGCGAAGGTGGGTTAACCCGTTAACGGTTTGCTTTAACCTTTTCAAAATCATCCCAATCTCATAATCATTTCCAACCAAATATCTACAGTTCATTACGCCGGTTTTAAGATCCTTATCAGAAATCCAAGTCAAAGTCATTCCCGGATCAAATAAATATGGTACCTTATTTTTGATGGCTTCTTTTTGAAAGTACAAAAAAGAATTTTTGTGATTAGCTGAGATCACCAAGAGATCGGTTTCTTTATTTATTTTTTTGAAATCGATGTAGGGTATTTTAACTGACGCACCATAGTAAAATCCCCAGATTTGATTATTTTTGATATCGGTGATGACGGAACCCGCTGACGTATATAACTTTTTATCAACAATTACTCCACTGGCATCAATCCTGTTTTTTTTGAAAAAATTAATAAATTCTTTTCCGTCTTTCCCCACCGACCCAAGTAATTTTACTTTCTGTTTCTCATTTAAAAATTTGTCATTAGAAATTTGAGATTGATTAGAAATTAGAAATTTTAAATTAGTGATTAATGCTATGTTATACGCAATATTGCTTCCCGTTCCTCCCAGTTGTTTTTCCAGTTTTTTAACTACAAAAGAAATATTTATCTGATGAAGTTTTTCCGAATGAAAATAATCTTTAAATTCTCCTGGAAAATCCATGATCGTATCGTAAGCGACTGAACCGGTTACGTAAACATTTGTATATCTATTCATAAACTATTAATTTGCAAAAATTGTATAAAAAGCTGTAAAGAGGGAGGCTAGGGTGATAACGACTGTTCCTCCAATTGCAAACCATTTTTGAAATCTATTGTTGACGTACTTACCCATGATTTCGGGACTGTTAGTAAACTTTATTAAAAAATAAAATATCGGCGGTAAAGCCATGGCATTTAAGATCTGAACTGTAATAACAATTTTAAATAAATCTATAAATGGAAAAAGAGCAATTATAAAAGCAATCAGTATTTGACCAATAAAAACCGAATAGAAAATTTTACTTTTATTATAAGGCATATCTAAACTCCCGGTTAATCCAAAAAATTCAGAAAAAGCATAGGTGGTTGAAAGCCCTACAACGACGATCCCCATAAAGCCGGCGTTCATTATTCCTATGGCAAATAAAATCGCCGCTAACTTTCCGGCAAAAGGTTGAATCGCTAAAGATGCTTGAGTACCATCAATCAAAGGAATTTTGTTAACAAAAAGAGTAGCCGCTGTCGCCACAATCATAAAAAATGAAAAAAAATCAGTTAAAAAAGCCCCCCAATAAGCTTCTATCTGGGAAAATTTTAATTTTTCCGTGATTATCTTTTTATCTAATCCAAAACTGCTGATAAAGAACTGTCCCCACGGGGTAATTGTTGTACCTAAAACTCCAAGGCCGATGATAATATAATTTCTCCAATACTCGGGAGTAAAGCTCATCCCTTGCGGCCAAGCTAAATTTTTAAAGGCCAAACTCCAATCCGGATTTGATTTAAAAGCAGAAAAAACGTAGGCCAAATAAAAAAGAGAGGCGAATAACATTATATTTTGGGTTAATTTATAATTGCCCTTTATCACAAATAAAAAAATCAAGATAATCATAAAGATTATTAAGGGAATAGCGGGCAAATTAAGAATCGATGCAGTGGTTTTGAAAGCAGCTACCTCCACAACTATCGTTCCCATATTGGCAATTAATAATGCAATAAAAATAAAAATTGATACCTCTACCCCATGAAATTCGCGGATCAAATCTCCTAATCCTTTGCGGGTTACCAGACTAACCCTCATTCCCATTTCCTGAGTAATTGCCAGTAATATTGTGATCCAAAAGAGAGCAAAGAGAATCGGATAGCCAAGTTTAGCGCCGGCGATTGCGTAAGTAGCTACACCTGAAGCATCGTTATCAGCCATGGCCGTAATCGTTGCCGGACCAAAAATACTTAAAAATATTAAAAATTTAATCCGATTTCTTCTATAAACGTTCAATATTTTTTCCATATTACACGACGTCGGCAAACATTCCTTCTAATTTTTTAAATATACTGTGAGCAATCAAATATAGTCCAACTGATACGACTAGTCCAATAGTCAAACTTCCCCAATTTGGATAAGTACCGTTAAATAAAATTTGACGGTAGGCATTGATAAACACCGACATTGGGTTGATTTTGAAAATAAAGCGATATTGAAGCGGAAAAAACTCTGTAGCATAGATAACTGGAGTTATATAAAACCAAAGGGTCATAACCAAATCAAATAAATATTGAATATCACGGTAAAAAAGGTTTAAAGCCGAAAGAAGTAAAGATAACCCATAGGTAAAAATAAACTGCATTAAAAATATTGGGAAAAAGAAAAATGCAAAAAAAGTAAACGGTACTTTATAAAAAATCATCATTAAAATAAAAATCGTGATTGCCAAGCTAAAATCAAACACCTTAGCAAAAAGGGTTGATAAGATAAGTATTTCCCGGGGAAAATAAATTTTTTTGATAAGTGAGGCATTATTTGTCAAAGCGCCCATTGCTGAAGAAATGGAATTGGCAAAAAATAACCAGGGAAGTAAACCAGCATAAAGAAATATTGGATAGGGAACACCTATACCTGTCATCTTCATAATTTGAGAAAAGACAAAGCTCATAATGATCATCTGAAACAGGGGATTAAGAATAATCCAAAAAAAGCCCAAAAAGGACTGTTTGTATCTTGCTTTAATCTCTCGCAATGTTAATTTTTTTAGCAAGGACCAATACTTTAACATAATGACAAAATTCAAATGATAAATGATAAATCAATAATAAATATCAAATGTTTTAATATTTAAACATTTAACATTTAAATTTGATTTGACATTTGTTATTTGTCATTTGACATTCATATATCTACCTATTCCTTCTTCAACCTCTCCATCAAACTCCACTTTACCTTCTTTAAGGTATATCACTCTTGAGCAAAAATTTTTTACCGTTTCAAGAGCGTGGGAAACAAAAATCGTCGTTACTCCTTGTCTTTTGAACTCTTCCATTTTTTTAATACATTTTATTTGAAACGCGGTGTCTCCAACCGCAAGTATTTCATCTACCAGTAATAAATCAGGTTTAGTAAATATTGCAACCGAAAAAGCCAGTCTCATATACATTCCTGAAGAATAGTATTTCACTGGAGTATAGATAAATTTCATATCAATCTCAGAAAAATCAACAATCGCCTGAAATTTATCAATTAAGAATTTTTCTTCCATTCCAAGAATTACTCCATTTAAAAATATATTTTCTTTACCGGTCAGTTCTGGATGAAACCCGGCTCCAAGTTCAATTAACGGTGAAATTCGTCCATTAACTTTTATATTACCTGAGGTAGGGGATGACACACCGGCTATAAGCTTAAGAAGTGTTGATTTTCCGGCTCCGTTTTTTCCGATAATTCCAACCGTTTCTCCTTTTTTTATGGAAAAATTAATATTTTTTAATGCATGAACCCGTTCCAAAGTCCTTTGTTTTCTAAAAATTGCCTGGATCAGTTCTTTGAGGGTTTTTTGATGCTGAAGAAAAAAATACTTATCGACTTTTTCAAAAGCGATTACCGTATCCATAAAGTAAATTTTATCACAAACTAAAGTAGTATTAAATCAAGTTTTTTTTCTTAAAGACAATATATAGTTTAATATCTCCAATTGTTTTTTCCTTAATTAGATTAAATAAAATATAATTAGATTTTCCATAAATTCTTCGATAATGAGAAACTGGAACTTCTGCAAATTTTCCTTTGATTAACTGTAATTTTTTAATCATTTCTGGAAGGATGGAAGAATCTTTTGCTTCAAGTTCGACTTTATCTAATAAAGATTTTTTTATTAGTCGAAAATCACAGTCAACGTCGCGAATTGGCAATTTAAATATTATTTTTGCAAATAATCTATATATATCTCCAAAAAATATTCGTAAAATCGAATCATGGCGTCTGATTTTATAACCATTAATGATTTCTGCTCCAGTTTCAATCTGTTTTTCAATTAGGTCAATCATGTTTTCTTCCAAATGATATTGCGCATCTCCATCAGTATAAAAAATCCAATCTTTACTGGCTTTTGCAAAACCATATTTGATGACGGCATATCCTTCTTTATTTTTAGGTCTATTAATGATCTTTAAATCTGGATAAATTATTTTCATTTCCTTTATTTTTTTATATGTATTGTCTTTTGAATCGCCTCCATGAAGAGCAATAACTTCTAAATTTGAAGTTATTTTATTACCTATCGTGTAGGCACAAATAATTTGTCTTGCTACAGTTGCCTCATCATTTAAAAACGGAAACATTATTGAAAGACTTTTAATTTTTTTCATTTATTTTTATAAAACTCTATTATAGCTTTAATTACATAATTAATTTGTTTTTTTGTAAGGTAGGGATGAAAAGGCAAGCTAATAATTTGTCTTGAAAGTCTTTCCGCATTTGGAAATAATTTATAGGATAAGAAATTAAAAGCGTTCACTCTGTTAATGGTAAAAGGATAATGAATAAAAGTTTCAATTTTTTTCTTTTTCAAAAAATTTAGCAGTTGATTTCTATCTTTTGTTTTTATTACAAATAAGTGATTGACCGCTTCATTTTCTGTACTAGAACATAACGGTGTAATATATTTATTTAAATGGTATTTAAGTATTTGTTGTTTATAATAATTTGCTAATAATTTTCTTATGGCTAATTCTTTATTAATATTTTTTAAGTAAAGATTAAGTATGGCAGCTTGAATCTCTGGAAGACGACTATGTCCACTAACAAATTCACTTTGATATCTTTTTTTTTCACCATACTGAGTTGCCTGTTTTATAAAATTAAAATGCTTTTTGTTTTTTACTAAAATCCCTCCGCCATCACCTAAAGTATTTAGATTCTTAGTCGGATAAAATGAAAAGCAGCCAAAATCGCCAAAAGTGCCAACCAATTTACCTTGATAACGACTTCCAAAAGCTTGAGCACAATCTTCAATCAAAAATATTTTATTTTTTCTACATATATCAATTATCTTTTTAAAATCACCGACCAATCCATACAAATGAACTATTATTATTACTTTTGTTTTTGGAGTAATTAGTTTAATCGCTGAATCTGGATCCATTTGCCCATTATCATCAACGTCAGCGGGAATTCCTTTTAATTTATTTATAAAAATTGGAAAAACAGTTGGATAAGCATTAACCGGAAAAATAATTTCATCATCATTTCTCAAATCCAAAGATTGGAGAGCTAAAGACAAAGAGTCGTGACCGGATCCACAAGTTAAAAAATATTTTGTTTTAAAATATTTTTTTAATTGTTGCTCTGTTTTTTTGACATACCATCCATTAAGAAAAATACCCTTATCAATAACGCGGACTATTTGTTTAAGAATTGTTTTTTTATTTTTTATTGCCTTAAGCTTTGTATGGTTAAAAAATAGGTTCATATAACTAATCTTTTTTTGGAAACCAAAAATCTTTACCTAAACTGTCCCAAGATAACCTCCTCTCATCATGATCTTTCATATTGAATTCCTGATTACTAAAAACATATAGATCAAGGGGTAAATGTTGAAAAACCGCCGTTCCCTGAGCCACTCCTTTTGGAATAAACAACAGTTGAGATTTTCCTACTCCTAAAATAATTCTCATTTTTTTGCCCTTTGTTTTTGATTTTTTTCTTACATCCCACAGACCAACAAATAAATGATCAAAGGGAGAAACATACCATACGAAATCTTGTTTAAAATGAAGATGCCAGGCTTTTATGGAACCGGGAATCAGTCGAGTTCGATTCATTTGGGCAATTTCAAAATCCGGTATCTGTTTTATTTTCCCTTTTTCAAAACGGGCTATTTCAGAAAAATCACCTTCTTCGCTGGAAATATTTTTTATATCAATAATTTTTACTCCCTCAATTAATTTTGATGAAGTATATTTTTGTTTATATATCTTTTTTTTATTTTTTGTTTCAATATCTTTTATTGTCAAAAAGGACGATTTCATATAGTCAGTATTTTAATTTAACATTAAACAATATGCAAGGTAGATTACCTTATACCCATGCAATAACAAATATGATAGAATGTAAAAATGAAAAATATTGCTTTTGAAATAAGTCCTCTTTTATTAGCATCTGGTACTTTTGGAGATAAATCAGGAGTTTACCGATATTATTATGGTCTTATTAAAGCCTATGGAGAGTATTTAAAAAAGAATAAAATCAAAGAAAAAATTTTTTTATTTTCTTTTAATCGGGATCTTATTGGTTATCCATTAACACGGGATTTCACACAACTTTTAAACAGTGATGTATAT
>Ga0172375_10002324_pt1 | contig 29807 bp, 31 predicted proteins | sample LakKiv1m_FD_114537 | JGI IMG/M metagenome (GOLD analysis project Ga0172375, IMG submission 114537) | Freshwater microbial communities from Kabuno Bay, South-Kivu, Congo - kab_092012_11.1m | ecosystem: Environmental > Aquatic > Freshwater > Lake | place: Democratic Republic of the Congo... | reverse complement strand
TGGATCAGCACGCATTATACGCTGATGGAATTGAAAGCGATGGAGATCGATCCCAAAGATCCCGTTTTCCGTGATGCCACCCTCCACCTGTTGGAACGGATGTGGGTCAACGAGGGAAAAGTCACAAAAAACCGGCATCAGGACATGTGTGTCGTGGCCATGATGCTGGCGCTTGCCGCCTATGCCTCGATCCGGGATGAAAGGATTTTCGAGATGATCGACTACATCCTGGCCCATCAGTTTGCCGATGGCGGCTGGAATTGCGAATGGGATTCCACCCGCAAGCCGACCAGAAGTTCCGTACATACGACGTTGTCGGTGCTCGAGGCTTTCGCCATCTATTTGCATAACGGCTACAGTTACAGACAAGTTGAGATTAAGCGGGCCATACCTCCGGCAGAAGACTTTCTTTTAAGGAAAAAACTGTTCCGTTCGGAAAGAACGGGAGCGGTTTTCTCGCCGCAGATGACGGAGTTCCATTTCCCGGAACGCTGGAAATATGATTGTTTCCGCGCGCTTGAGTATTTCAGTTCTGTCTTGCATCCTTATGACGAAAGGATGCAGGATGCCTTCGATATCATGTTTCGCAAGCTGAAAAGAGGCTATATCGGCAAGGGAACCACCTATTCGGGGATGATCCGGTTTCCGCTGGGATCCGGTTCTGGGGGCCGGTTCAACACCTTGAAGGCCCTGAAAATCCTGAAATTCTATTATCCGGACCGGTTCCATACCTTGTTTGAGAGCGAGATCCGGATCTGAGGACGTTTATATCCACCGACCGTGCTTACGGGGTGAGGCAATGAATCTGGTCAAGATCGTCTGCAAGTGCTATATGCTTTTCGTCGGGCTCTTTTTCATCATCATCTCGCTCGACGCTTTTGAATATACCCTTTATCCCTTCAAGGAGAATCTCGCGAGTTTTCTTCTGCATGCCCTGCCGGGATTCATCCTGATCGCGATCGCCATCATGATCTGGAAGTTCGAGTTCTGGCTAGGAGTCATCGCCTTCGGTTTTGCTTTGTCCTTCTTCCTTTTCGCCAAGGCCTATGACCAGTTCATCACCCAGTATTCCCTGGTTTTGATGGTCGAGGTCCCGATGGTGCTCGCGGGCGCCATCCTGGTGCTTTGGGGCGTGAAACCGCGGAAGCAGTCCGATTTCAAGTAAAGCGGATCCCTGGCCTTTCCGGGCAATCCGCTTTTGATTTCGACCGTTTTCATGTAGAATAAAGACGGAGGAGAATAAAAATGGAAAAAAACAAAGTCGTCATCGTCGGTACCGGCTTCGTCGGCATGAGCTATGCCTATGCCCTCGTGAACCAGGGTGCCGTCGAGGAACTCACATTGATCGATATCGACAAGGACAAAGCTGAAGGCGAGGCCATGGATCTCAACCATGGGTTGGCTTTCGCCCCGCGGAAGATGAGCATCAGGGCCGGAGATTACACCGACTGCAAGGATGCGGGGCTCGTCGTCATCACCGCCGGCGTCAACCAGAAACCGGGTGAAACCCGGATCGATTTGCTGAACCGGAACGCCGCGATCATGAAATCCGTGGTCCGAAACGTCATGGATTCCGGGTTCGCGGGGATCATCTTGGTCGCGTCGAATCCGGTCGACATCCTCACCTATGTCGCCTGGAAGGAGTCGGGACTGCCGACTTCAAGGGTGATCGGCAGCGGCACTTCCCTCGATACGGCAAGGCTCCGCTACGAGATCTCGAAACAGATCTCGATCGACGTGAGGAACATCCACGCCTACATTCTGGGCGAACACGGCGATTCCGAATTCGTCTGCTGGTCGAACGCCTACGTTGGTGCCAAACCGATCGCGGACGTCATCGAATCGATGGACCAGATTTCATTCTCGGACCTGGACAGAATCTATCAGAACGTCAAGGGCGCGGCCTATGAGATCATCAAACGCAAGAAGGCCACCTATTATGGAGTCGGCATGGCGCTGGTCAGGATCACGCAGGCGATTTTCAACAACGAGAACCGGATCATGCCGATCTCGGTCTACAACGGCTGTGTCTACGACTGCGACTGCGACGTCTATATCGGACTGCCGGCGGTACTTAACCGCGAAGGCGTCCATCATGTCGTCAAACTGAAGCTAAACGAGGAAGAGACTCTGAAGCTGAAGAATTCCTCGGGAATCCTCAGGAACCTGCTGAACCAGATGACAATATAAAAAATTGCGGACACATCCGGTGTCCGCAATTCTTATCTTGTCAATAATCGATGATCGCCTGTTTCAATGTGGCGATCAGATCTTCCTGCCCAACTTTCTTCACGATCTGACCATCGATATAGAGAAGGGCTTCCTTCTTGCCGCCGGCGATGGCGATATTCGCCGCTTTGGCTTCGCCGGGTCCGTTGACGGCACAACCCATCACCGCCACCTTGATGTCCTTGTTGATCGACATGAGGAATTTTTCGATCTCGGTGGCGACCGGGATCATGTCGTACTGGATGCGTCCGCAGGTGGGGCAACTGTAGAATGTGGGTTTCTTGTATAGACCCAGATTGGCGAGGATTTCCTTGGCAACCAAGATTTCCTCCGTCGGATCGTCGGTAAGGGAGACCCTGATCGTCGAGCCGATGACTTCTCCAAGCAGGATTCCGAGTCCGATCGATGACCGGATGGTGCCGGTGAATCGGGTTCCGGCCTCGGTGATTCCCAGATGCAAAGGATAGGGGAAGATTTCGGCTGCCAGGCGATTGGCACTTACGGTGTCTTGCATGTCGGTCGATTTCAGGGAGATCACGATATCCCTGAAGTCAAGGCTTTCGAGGATGCCGACGTGATACTTCGCCGAAGCGACCATCGCTTCCGGGGTCGGCTTTCCATAGGCCTCGAGGATATGCTTTTCGAGCGATCCGGAATTGATGCCGATCCGGATCGGTATCCCTTTGGCCTTGCAGGCCTTGACAACCGCTTCGATGTGTTCCACGCTTCCGATGTTACCGGGATTGATCCGGATCTTGTCGGCGCCGGAATTGATCGCCTCGAGAGCCAGCTTGTGGTCGAAATGGATATCGGCGACAAGCGGAATCCTGATCGCGGCCTTGATCATGGCGATCGCCAGAGCGTCCTCCATGTCGAGCACTGCGACCCGGACGAGCTCGCAGCCGGAGGCTTCCAGGGACTTTATCTGGGCCACGGTTTTGTCGACATCCTTCGTCAAGGTGTTCGTCATGCTTTGGATATAGACATGGTTGTTGCCGCCCATCAGCAGCGGTCCGATTCTGACCGTATTCGTCTTTTCCCTTGTATACATAGCATCACCCCAGTCAATTATACACCATTTGCCGATATTTTCGCCAGCTAAGCGGCATTTTTTCAAAACCAGAAATATGGCTACAAAACCCCGCCTTCGTGATACAATTGAATTGTATCGGAGAGGATATCATGAAAATACTCCAAGGGATCGGCGCCTCCAGCAAGGCGACGATCGGCAAGGCGATCCGCCTCGAAAAACCGAAGCACTACTTTCAGACCGATGCGATCGAGGTTCCCAACCGGGAACTCGAGAAGTTCCAGAAAGCCATGCAAAGGGCAAAACAGGAACTGTCCGGTTTCATCAGCGACCTGAAAGCGAAACGAAGTCCCAACTATCAGATTTTTGTCGCCCACGCCGAGATGATCGGCGATGTTTTGCTGATCGATGAGGTCGAAGATATGATCAGGCAGGGCAAAAGCGCCGAATATGCGGTCGATTGTGCCTGCAACCACTTTTACAAGCTGTTGGAAACCGCCGATGACGAGTACTTGCGTCAACGCAAGGACGATGTCCAGGATGTGAAGGAAAGGCTCTTGAACGCCCTTTCGGTCCCGGAGGGTCCGAAGGCTTTCAAAGACGAGGAATTCATCGTCGTCGCCGACAGGATCTATCCTTCCGACATCATGGCCCTGGCGAAATACAAGACCCTCGGTTTCGTGACCAAGTACGGATCCGTCTATTCACATACCGCCATTCTCGCCCGCAGCATGGATCTTCCCTATATCTGCCAGTTGGAAACCGAAGCGGACATGATCCGGGATGGGGACGACTTGATCCTTGACGGCAGAAGCGGAGAAGTCTTTCTTTCCCCCGATGAGGAAACACTGAAGGTGTATCGCTCCGTCATCCTGAGGCAGGCGGAGAAGGTCGCCATGCATGTGGCGCCCGGCAACAGGTTGAAAGCCGTAACCAAATCCGGACTCGCCGTGGAGATCAAAGCCAACGCCAACCATGTCTATGACCTGGAAATGATCCTGAAACAGGATTCCGACGGCATCGGGTTGGTCAGAAGCGAATACTTGTTCGCCGAAAACAAGTTCTATCCGTCTGAAGAAGAACAGGCGCAGGTCTATTCGCAATTCCTGACCAGGATGGCTCCCCTCGCCACGACGATCAGGACCTTCGATTTCGGAATGGACAAACCCAACCAGTTTCTGGCCTATGAGAAAGAGGAGAATCCCGCCCTCGGGTATCGGGGCATTCGGATCTCCCTGCAGGAAAAGCCATTTTTCAAAGCCCAACTCAGGGCGTTGTACCGATCGTCTATTTCCGGAAAACTCAAGATCATGTTCCCGATGATCACCACCATCGACCAGGTTCTCGAGATCAAGGCCCTTGTGGAGGAGGTCAAGACCGAACTGGACAAGGAAGGCTTCCATTTCGACAAGGATGTGGAATTGGGGCTCATGATCGAGACGCCGGCTTCGGCCATCATCTCCGACCTCTTGGCTGAAGAAGTCGATTTCTTCAGCATCGGCACGAACGATCTGGTCCAGTATACCTTGGCGTCCGATCGACAGAACATCAAGATCGCGGCCCTCTACGACGACCGGCATCCGGCGATAAGGCGGCTGATCGCGATGACGACAGCGAATGCCCGGCAGGCCGGAATCAAAGTCGCGTTGTGTGGCGAAATGGCTGAAAACATGGATTTCCTGGACTTTTTCCTAGAGTGCGGGATCACCGAATTGTCGGTATCGCCTAGCAAGATCAACCAAATAAAGATGGAAATCATCAATCATGAATGAAAAACCGGCACTGCAGAGTGCCGGTTTATATTTTCTTGGTTTCCATAAAAAGGTTGGGTATTTTCAGTATTTTAGTTATGGGAAACACTGGATCTAGAGATTCAATGATTGATGACCCTTTCGATTTCCTGATAGATGTCTGAAAGGATCGGCAGTGTCTTCTTGGTGAGATAGGGATTGATCTCTCCCATGTTGAAACCACGCTCGTTCAAAAGCACGATCACATCCTTTTCCTGATTTCCTGATTGCCTTTGCTCGATTTTGACCGCTTTGACATCCCGGAGGTCGAAATAGGCGCTCTTGATGATCCTGTAGATCAAAAGCTCCCTGGCCTCATCCACGATGATGACGGAGAAAAACACGATCCAAGTGTAAAAGACGCACAAGGTCAAGGTGAACAGGAAAAACAGCACCAGGAGTCCGATCGGAGTGTCGGAAGCGATGAATACCAGTACATGGAAGCCGATAAAGAACAAATCGATCAGGATACAGATGATCTTTTGGAAAGTCGTCGAGAGGGAATATGATCGCATCGCGGCACCGCCTTTACATATATTATATATCACAAACGGGCAAATGACACCATTTTTCCGGCCTTTTCGGTCCATATACTGGGATTTTGTGACTAAAAATGCTATAATATTACCATAATCTGGGATTAATAAAGGAGGTCGTTATGAAAAAGACCAGAAGACAAATCGCCCTGGATAGGGCTGAAGAACTGAAATCGAGGATTTCAGACTACTTGGAAGCCCGTAGTTTCATACCCAAGGGCTTGGAAAAAAGCGCGGATATCCGGGCGCGGAAAAAGAACATCATGGCCATACTTGGTGCCACCGAAGAAGAGTGGAACGACTGGCACTGGCAACTCAGAAACCGGATCAGGGATCTTGAGACCCTGAAAAAGTTCTTGCCTTTAGGCGACAAGGAAGCAGAAGCGATCGAAAACGTATCGCAGGTCTTCCGCTGGGCGATCAGCCCTTATTACCTGAGTTTGATCGAACCAGGTAAGGAAGTCGACCCGATCAAGCTGATGGCCGTTCCCTCCTTGTTGGAACTGGGAGACACCGCCCACGGACTCGATCCGATGGCCGAGGAGTTCACCAATCCCGCCGGAGCGATCACCAGAAGATATCCGGACCGCTTGATCATCAACGTCACCAACGAGTGCGCGATGTATTGCCGGCATTGTCAAAGACGCAGGAACATCGGCGAAAAGGACGCGGCGAGACCCAGATGGGAAATCGAGGAGTCGCTGGCCTATATCAGGGAGAATTCCGAAATCCGGGATGTCCTGATCACCGGCGGCGATCCGTTCACAATGTCGAACCAAAATCTCGAATGGATGCTGCATGAACTACGGAAGATTCCCCATGTCGAGATCATCAGGATCGGCTCGCGGACACCGGTCACCATGCCCCAAAGAATCACCGACAAACTTGTAAGCATGCTGAAGAAATACCATCCGCTCTACATAAACACCCATTTCAACCACCCCATGGAAGTGACCGGGGAGTCCCGCCTTGCCTGTGGCAAGTTGGCCGATGCCGGCATACCCCTAGGCAACCAGGCCGTCCTTTTGAACGGCATCAACAACGATCCGTTCGTGATGCGTACTTTGAATCAGGAACTGCTCAAGATCAGGGTAAAACCATACTACATCTTCTATGCCAAGACGGTCAAAGGCACCACCCATTTCAACACTTCGCTAGACGATGGCATCGAAGTCATGGAATACCTGAGGGGGTATACCTCCGGCATGGCCATCCCCGCCTATATCGTCAATGCCCCGAACGGCAAGGGCAAGACTCCCGTACTCCCGGAATACATCATCTCAAGAGGCAAGGATTATTTCGTGATGCGGACCTGGGAAGGCGAGATCATCAAACACGAGAATCACCAGTCGATCGATGTGAAAGCCATCTTGGAGGAAAAGTACCGCTGATTCATCCCATCAAGTTTCGCTATGCATTCCAAGCCCCGGGCCTTCCGGGGCTTATTTGTTGCCAAAGGCAACACATTGTGACCAGAAATTGATTAAATGCCCTCTCCCGGAGGCAAAATGTGATATGATAATAGATATGGCGGATACAGTGTGAGGATAAAATGATCACGATCAGAGAAACGACCGAAAACGAGCTTTCAGCATTGAGAGACATGTGGAACGATGGCGAGGTCATGACCTATGTCGGGTTCCCGAACGGACTCGGGATCTCGGAAGCGAAGATGGGCGAATGGCACGCGGCCATCAAGTCCGCTCCGCATACGAAACATTATTCGATCATCGACAGGGACAAGGGTTTCATGGGCGAAACCTTCTATTCCTTCAAGAATGATGCCGAACCGGCGAAAGTCGATATCAAACTGATCAAGGGCGCTAGAAAACAAAACATCGCCACCAAGGCGTTGTCCTTCGCCTTGGATCAACTCTTCCTCAACACGCCGGCCCGGTTGGTTTCGGTCGATCCGAACATCAACAATCTTCCGGCGCTGAAACTCTATCACAAGCTTGGATTCATCGAAAAGGGGCATCGTGAATACCAGACGCTGAAAGTCGTCTACATGGAACTGGAGAAATCCGCCTGGCAGAAGGCCAGGATCGCATCCGTCAATCTGGTAGACATCCATTTCGACAATTTCATCGAAGCCTGTTTTCTCAAGGTCAAGGAAGATCAGACGCATTTCATCGCCACCAACTCGTTTTCCCTCGCCCAATCCAAATACCAGTCCGAATGTATTCCGAAGGCGATCTATGCCGGACACAACATGGTCGGGTTCATCATGTATTGCCTCGACCGGACCGACCACGAATACTGGATCTACCGGCTGATGGTCGATAGGAACTACCAAGGCCTTGGATATGGAAGAAGAGCCATGGAACTGGTGCTGGGAATCTTGATGCCCCTGGCAAAAAACCATAAGATCAAGATCAGCTTCGAACCGGAGAACGCCAATGCGAAAGCCTTGTATGAGTCCTTGGGATTCAGGACAACGGGCGTGATCGACGAGGGCGAGATCGTATATGAAAAAACCTGGTGACGCCTATATACATCCGGCTTTCATCGATTCGCATCTCCACATGCTGGGTTTGGGACAAAGGGCCTGCACCATCGATCTCGCATCATGCCGGTCGATCGCCGAAATCCAGGCGATGATTCAAGCCAATTCCGCCCAACCGGTCATCATCGGCAGAGGCTGGAACCAACTGCATTTCGTTGAGAAAAGGATGCTGGAAAAAGCCGATCTCGACAAGGTCATAGCCGACAGACCGGTGATCCTGACCAGAATCTGCTGCCATGTCGCCGTCGCCAATTCCGTCGTCGTCGACGCTTTTCGCGAGGAAGACAACGTGCAAGGAGGGTCGGTAGATCGGGAAAAAGGCATCTTTACGGAAAACGCGCTCGGGTATTTGCGAAAGTATGTTCAAATCCCCGACCGTGAGGAAATCAAACGCTATTTCCGGAAGGCCGATGAAATCCTGCTCGCTTACGGCATAACCACAGTCTTGAGCGATGACTTCACCACCTTCGCCATTCCCTATCCCGAACTGATCGAAATCATCAACGAACTGTACCGTGATGGTTCACTTCATGTCCGGATCGTCGAACAGGTGAATCTTCCCGATCGGGAGAGTCTGAAGTCTTTCCTGGCCCAAGGATATCTCAACAAGAATTACGGCCCCTGGCGTCTGGGTCCATTGAAGTTGTTGCTGGACGGCAGCCTGGGCGGCCGGACGGCCTGGCTCAAGGCTACCTACAGCGATCAGGCGGAAAGTACCGGTATCTCCTTATACGACGACGATAGTCTGGCGACGATTCTCGACATGGCGAACAGCCATGGCATGGATTGCCATATCCATGCCATCGGCGACAAAGCCATCCAACAAGCGATCGACCAACTGGTTCTATCGCTCAAAAGAACCGGTAGAAAAAGCCATCGTCACGCCATTATCCACGCCCAGATGGCTGATCATGAACAAATCAAAGCCCTGGCCGAACATCGTATTTCGGCGATCGTCCAACCAATTTTTCTGGAGTCTGACATCAGCATGCTTGACGCTCGGATCGGGGCCAGGAAAAACGCGGCTTATCTGTTTCACTCCATGTATAATAACAAAGTTCTTGTCGGTTTCAGCACCGATTCTCCGGTCGAGACCGCCAATCCGTTCCCTAACCTTTTTGCGGCGATGAAGCGCATGTCCGTCAAGGATGCGCTTAATGGAGCCCACCTGCCGGAAGAGGCGTTTACACTTGCGGAAGCATTGACTTGCTACAGGGAAAACAACCTCTATCTGGCCTACGATAACGCCGAGTCGTTCAAGGATTATATTTGGATAAACCAGAACATTGAAACTTGTGATGCTGAAAGCCTGAGAGATACAATCGTTCTGGAAACCGTCATCGACGGGAAAACCGTCTATAAAAGATCAGAATAAAGGAGGAATATTCATGCACAAATGGCTGACTATGGATCCGTTCATCGTCCTGAGCCTGTCAAACATGAAACTTCGCAATTTCTACAAGACCCTGGACGCGATGTGCGATGATTTGCGTATCGACCGGCATGCCTTGGAAGCAAAGATGAAGGATATCGGCTATACCTACGATGCTTCCGGCAACCATTTCATCAGCAAGGACGCGATCAAAAAATGACTCCTTTTTTACGGAGTCATTTCTTTTTATCCGCTTGTTTCAGGCCGAGCAGCTGGACATGGCCATCATCAAAAGACCGAGATAGAGCATGACGACACCGATCGGGGAAATGATGATCCCCGTCACCGTCCGGCCCACGGAGATCTGGGCGCGCTTAGGCCTGATTTTCACCAGGAAGTAGAATAACCTTGCCAGCAGGAACACGAAATAGGCGATGTAGACATAGAGAATGATCTCGATGGAATCGAGAATGAGCTGTGGCGCGGCATAGATGGCCTTGAGAAAGATTCCGCCCACGACCAAGGACAAAAAGGCGAACAGGAAATAACTCCAGCTGATGATATTGATCAGCTTTTCGTAACGCTGGAATCTCGATAGATCCTGGTTTTCCACACTGATCCCTCCTTGCCCTGATTATAAACAATAATCGGTATCCGGGCAACCTTTGTCAGAAATTTTCCCGCCATTTCTTCATTTTTTAGGTGAAAAATGGTATAATTCAACCTGTATCCAGGAGGATTGCCATGCAGAAAACCTATACGAACGACTGTGAGATCGTCAAGTCCTTATGTGAAAAAGATCCCCTTTTGACCCCGATTTTCGCGAAGACGAAAAAAGTCGAATTCGAAACCGCCTCGGACTATTTCCGGTCCTTGGTTTCGGCGATCGTCGCCCAACAGCTGTCCGGCAAGGTGGCGGATGCAATCTACCGGAAAATCGTCAATCATTTCGCCGGCGACTTGTCGGCGGGAAACCTGGCCCAGACTCCGATCGAGACCCTCAGGTCCCTTGGACTATCCTACCGGAAGGCGGAATACATCCAATCACTCGCCAACAATGTACTTGACAGCACTGTGTCGTTTCAAGCCGTCTCCGAGATGACAGATACTGAAATCATCGACACGCTGATCAAGATCAGGGGAATCGGTAAGTGGTCGGCGGAGATGTTCCTTATCTTTTCGCTTGGCAGGGAGAATATCTTTTCCGTCGGCGACTATGGACTGAGACGCGCTCTTTCGGTGGTGTATGGCAAGGAATTGTCGGCCAAGGAAGCCGATGAGATCAGTGATAAGTGGTCACCGTACAAATCCGTCGTCAGTCTGTTCCTCTGGTCTTATGTCGATTGACGGAAGGGAGAAAATATGAGTCAAAGGGTCGAGACGGTAAAAACTTTCTGGAAGCGAATGTCCCTTCAGGAATGGGATCAACTGGAAAAAATGTTTCCTGCCGAGGCGAGAATCTTCTGGCCCAACACCGCGGAAACATTCACTCCGGAAACCTATATCAATGTCAATCGCAACTATCCCGGCCAGTGGCGGCTCGATCTGGAAAAGCTCGAGGAAACAAATGATTCCATCATCACTGTCACAAGGATAAAAGCCCTCAATGAGGCCGTTTCCCTCAGAGCGATATCATTCTTCAGATTCCAAGGTGAGGCCATTATCAGTCTGACCGAGTTTTTCGCCGATGATACTATTATGCCCGAATGGCGCCAAAAAGGATAACGGTTTATCCAATAAAAACCGTTAAGCCAGCGTATATGTCATGATCTTTGCAACCGCAAACCGATTTTCGGAGGGCCTGACATGAAAAAACATCGCATACAGTTGTTGCTGACTTGTACCGCTTTCTTGTTGATGGCGGTTTTTTTGGTGTCCGGTAAAAACGTCGACCTGAACTATGACTACCGTCCCGGTGAAGTCCTGTATCAGTTGAATTCTGCAGACGAAGCCGCCAAACTGGAAACGGAGTATGGCTTGAATCTGATCGATATCTCCGACCACCTGGTGGCGACTTTCAGTTTTGCTGAAACTACCGATATCAGAAGCCTGCTAGCCAAAGGCTTCACGCTTAACGCCAACAGCTATCAGTTCGCGCCGCCATGGCAGTCGGATACCGATCCCTATCTCAAGGACCAATATGCCCTTACCCTCACCAACACGATCCAGGCCTGGACCTTGGAGGAGGGCTCCGTCGATGTCACGGTGGCGATCATCGACTCGGGCATCGACATCAACCATGACGAATTCATCGGCAGGATCTCCCTGCTATCATATAACACCGTTACCGACGCCGTCGGACTTGACGCCGTCGTCGATGATTCCGGTCACGGAACCATGGTCGCGGGCGTCATCGGCGCCATCAAGGACAACGCCAAAGGCATCGCCGGAATCGCCCAAAACGTGAAACTGCTGGTCATCAAGGCCAACACCCCGAATGAAGGCTCATTCCAGGACAGTTCGATCATCGAAGGCATCTATTATGCCGTCGATCACGGAGCCGACATCATCAATCTTTCCCTGGGAGGTCCAAATGCCAATCCTTTGACCCAAACCGCCATCCGCTATGCGCTTGATCACAACGTCATCGTCATCGCCGCTTGCGGCAACGACGGCGACGACGGTCTCATCTATCCGGCCTCCTTCCCCGAAGCGGTTTCCGTATCCGCAGTCACCAGCGATCGCCTGGTGGCCGATTACTCCAACCATAACGATGAAGTCGATATCGCCGCTCCGGGATCGGAAATCGTCACCACGGCCATGGACAACGGTTATGCTTCGGTATCTGGCACTTCCTTTGCCGCTCCGCAGATTTCCGGAATCCTGGCGTTGCTGCTTTCCTACGACGCCGGATTATCCGTCGCGGAGATGAAAACCAGACTGTTTTCGACCGCCGCTGATCAAGGCGCGATCGGCGTTGACGATTATTATGGCTATGGCCTTGTGAACAGTTATTCGTTGCTTGCGACCGAATTCGTCAAGATCACGTTCGAGACGTTCGCCGGTAGCGACATCGATCCGATCTGGGTTATGAAGAACACCACTTTCGCGATCGCCGGAACACCGACTTTGGCCGATAACATCTTCCTGGGCTGGTACAAGGATGCCCTGCTTACCTTGCCATGGAACGAAGACACTGATGTCGCTTCAACGGACATCACGCTCTATGCTAAATATACCTCCTCCTTCCATACGGTCACACTTGTCAGCGACGGATCCAATTCCGGACAGATAACCGTCGCCCACGGGGCGACGTTCACCTTGCCTGATTCCCAACTCGCCGATTTTGATTTTGAAGGCTGGTATCTTGATCAGACCTACCTTGTTCCCTATTCAATGGCACCGGTCACGAGCGACATAACCCTTTACGCCAAGTTCCAGGCGATCATCTATCACGATGTCACCCTTCATGCCTTGGGTTCTGTCTACGATGTCATCACCGTCAGGGATGGCGATACACCGACGCTCCCATCCCTATCGATAGCCGGCTATGATTTTGTCGGCTGGTATCTCGATAGCGGCTTGCTTACACCATACGCCGCAGGCGCTGTCGTCGGCGACATCGAGCTTTATGCCAAGATGGATCAGATCTATCTCGATGTGACCTTGGTAGTCCCCGCTAGCGATCCCATTATCATTCCCGTGGCCTACGGAAGTGTTCCCGATTTTCCGGAGGTCACCTATTCCACATATGAATTTGCGGGTTGGTACCTCGACGCTGATCATCTCAACCTGTATACGAACACACCCATAACCAACAACCTGACGCTCTATGCGCGCTTTCTGTCCAGTGTCTATGTGGTCACCATCCATATTCCTTTCGAGGGAACCTACTCCGTCTATGTTCAGACGGGCGAGACCTATGATCCGGAACCGATCGTGATGGAAGGCTATGATTTCGCCGGTTGGTATCTCGATTCCGGATATCTATCAGCTTATACGCCTCAGATTCTTTCCGAGAACATCGATCTTTATGCCAAGATGGACCTGATCTATCTCACGGTTAGGTTCTTCGGGGCTGATGAAACAACGGTGATCGCCACCAGGACCGTCGAATACGGCAGAGCGGCGACACCGCCTTCACCACCGGCAAAAACAGCCACCGTCGCCTTCGATTTCGTCTTCGTCGGTTGGGATCAGGAACTATCCGAAATCAAGACCGATCTCGATGTCCTTCCCGTTTTCACCTATACCTTCAAACCGTCGGCCTGTAGCCTGCTTCCAGGTCTTGACACCATATTCGTCGGCGATACCTGGACGGATGGCGGTGTTGAACTTGGTGATCAGACGCTATATTACACCGTCATCGAGGCCATCGATACGGATACGGCCGGACGCTACATCGTCGAATACGACATCACCTACGCTGACGAAGTCGTCTATACTCTGAAGCGGATTGTGAATGTGGTCGCTCCCGAGTCTTCGGTCACGATCACCCTGAATCCCGGTGTGACGACGATCAAGGTCGGCGACGACTATGTCGACGCCGGCGCCACGACCAACATCGGCACCGTCACCGCCTCCGGTACGGTCGACATCTACCAGGCCGGTGTCTACAAGGTCACCTACAGCGTTTCGATCAACGGCTGGATCTTCCAGAAGTCCAGATATGTATACGTGCTGAGCGAAGCGGATTTCACCAACACTAACCTCTTTGTCGTCTGGAAGGAGGAGAATAACCATGAAATCTAGACTGCTAATCTTGGGAATGCTGATAATTCTCTCCTTCCTGTTCATCGGGTGCATCAACGTCGAGGAATCCGATATCACGATCGTGATCAAGCCCGGCATCGATACCGTCGAGGTGAATACCGAATTCGAAGACAGCGGGTGCGAGGCGAAAGCGAACAACTGGACGATCGCCTACGATGTCGTGACAGACGATGTCGACATCACCGCGACAGGCGTCTACCAGATCGTCTATGAAACCACCTACAGGGGCTTTACAAAACAGGCGGTAAGGATTGTCACCGTCGTCGACGAAACCCCGCCCACAGTAACCCTCAAACCGGGCATCGATACGATCTATGAGGGCGACGCCTGGGTTGATGCCGGGATCGAAGCGACGGACAACAGTCTGTTGCCGGTCACGATCGACACCGAGGGAGTTGTTTCGACCGATTATGCGGGTGAATACCATATCAAATACATCGTCTCCGATGAGGCTGGCAACCAGACCGAAATCATCAGATACGTCAATGTCCTGAGAAAACCCTGATAAGGAGTTGAGTCCTCAATGTCGGAACGATTCCAATACCGAGCCAAAAGCCTGATCAATCAAACCGACTACAACTGGATTTCCAATTTGGAAAGATACTGCCATGAGCATGATCGGCTCTCATTCAAGTTGGAACAGGACTACAAGCTGAAAAGTTCACAACTGGGAAAAACGCCGAAAATGAAAAGCGATTTCTTTTGTTACTGCAATCAGATGGCCGTCGGATATCTCGGGATCGCCGCTTTCGGGGGCGCCCAGCCTCCGGAACTTAACGGCTTGGTCCTGCCGGAGTATCGCAGACAAGGCATTTTCACCCGGCTTTTCGCGCTCGCCGGATCTGAAATGCGAGAACATGAGTACGATAAGGCCTTGCTCCTGTGTGACCATGCGAGCGAATCCGGAACGGCCTTCATCGCCAAAATCAAGGGTCGGGCCGAACATGCGGAATTGGAACTATCCTTGGCCGCAAAGAGCGTTCCTGACCTCGACGCTCGCAGTATTAAAATGGTCAAAGCGACCAACGCCGACAGCTTGGAAATCTATCGCCAAGACAAGATCTTCCGGGGCGAACCTGACCCCGGCGAAATATCGAAACTTGACGATGAAGACCGATACTTTCCGGAATCGGAAGCTGAAAAGGGTGTCGAGATCTATCTGGCCCTTCTGGATGGGAAACCGATCGGCAAAATCCATCTCGCTTCCGCCCGTAACATCGGCTGGATCTACGGTTTCGGCGTCAAACCGGAATATCGAAGGAAAGGCTATGGCCTTGCGATCATGGGTGAAGCCATCCGGGTCCTGAGGCGCGTCGGCAACGGTGAGATCAGACTCCAGGTCGACAACAACAATCTGGCCGCCTTCAGACTCTATCACAATATCGGCTTCCAGATCGACTACCGCATGAACTATTACGAATGGGATGTTCCCCAGATAAGGACGATATGATGGAAAAACACTTCGTCGCCAAGCTTGAAACCCTGAGCCAGAAACAAAAAATCCGGATCCTCGTCAACAACCGCGCCTTATTGGTGGCCTATGTCGATGGCCAGGCCTATGCGATCCAGGACAAATGTCCCCATCTTGGGGCTTCTTTATCTACCGGAACCATCGCCAACGGCATCATCACCCGCAAGGAACATCGACTCGCGATCAATCTTAAAGACGGGTTGATAACCGATCTGGACAAGGCTAAATTCCTCAGGATGGATACCGATTCGACGGGAGTAAGAACGTTTCAGACGGTTGTCGAAAACGGTAATGTCTACGTCCTTGTCTGACAAAATAACCAGTAATTCCGCACCGGTTTTCGGGGGCGGAATTTTTTTTGAAAAAAAATCAAAAATTATCTTGAAATTCAAACTAAATTGGGTTATCATGTAATTGCAAATGCAAACCGTTTGCATTTAGAAGATGGGAGCGATCCTTTTGGAAGAACACCAGGAATATTTGGTCAAGCTGAGGCAAACCGGACTCAAGAACACCAGACATCGGATCAAGATGCTGGAGATTCTCGATAACAGTCCCCAGCCGATTTCAGCCGACGACATCTTTGTCAGACTAAAGGAACAAGACGACAGGATCAGCCTTTCAACCGTATACCGGTCGCTTGAGGCCCTTGTAAGGAACGAACTCGTCAACAAGGTGTCCTTCGACAACGACAACCGGACCACCTTCGAGCTGAACCGGCTCCAGCACCATCACTTCCTGGTCTGCATCGGCTGCAACAAGATCATCACCGTCGAAGACTGTCCGATCCATGAATACGAGGAAGAGGTCTCGAGGACCAGAGGCTTTGAAGTGATCGGCCACAAGCTGGAACTCTACGGGTATTGTTCCGACTGCGCCCCCAAGCATCATTTTACCCACGAGCATTAAAAAAACCAAAACTGAATTCTTCCGCATTCGTTCGTTTCTTCAGCTCTCCTTGTTCGATATGACGTTTTCATGCGGATCCGGGCCTTATGTTATCCTTCCATATTTCGTCCGGGCCGGGATCCGCATGACAAACGCCCAAAATGGAAACGGACACGCCATAAATGAACCTCGGTTTTTTTCACAATTTGGCGATTGACATTTGCCATAAACGTGATAAACTATCAGAGAGGAATTTTGAACTTCAAACTATTTGAAATTAAACATATCTTACAAAGATGCCAATGGAGGAAAAAACATGCAAGAAAAACTGATCACCTTGATCGCCAATGAACTTAGCGTCGCGAAGGACAAGATCGGCCTGGATACCGATATCCACGATGACCTGGGTGCCGACTCCCTCGACGCCGTCGAACTGATCATGAGCATTGAGGACAATTTCAATGTTTCCGTTCCTGAAAATGAAGCCAACCGGTTGCGGACAGTAAGAGATCTGTTGAAATTTCTCGAAAATAACTGCTGATTGCACCAAAGATAAACGATGCAAGCGTTTATCTTTTTAATTTTAAGGGGTATAATATATACATCATGAAGCATCAAGTAGGCAAAGGAGACTGCCATGAAGACTGTAGAAGAGATACTTGCGTTCATCCATGAGTTCGAAAAGACGACGTTGACGTCGATCGAACTGGAAACGGAAGACCTGAAGATCAAGCTGACCAAGGATAGTCCTTATACCCACCATCACATTATGGAGACAAACGTGTCCGCCGAGCCGGAAGTCATGCATCCCGCGGCCTGTGAAGGCCTGGTTGTCAAGAGCCCGCTTGTCGGTACTTTCTATGAAGCGCCTTCTCCCAACGATCCGCCGTTCGTAAGTGTCGGCGATATCGTCAAGAAAGGCGATACTTTATGCATCATCGAAGCGATGAAGACCATGAATGAAATCAAGGCTCCGATCGGCGGCAGGATTTTGAAGATCCATGCCAAGAATCAGGACTTCGTCGGTTTCGACCAGGCATTGGTGTCGATCGAACATGACGCATAAGGTCTTGATCGCCAACCGGGGAGAGATCGCTGTCCGCATCATCAGGGCGTGCAAGGAACTGGGCATACCGACAGTTGCCGTCTTTTCGACTGCGGACGAGGATTCGCTCCACGTGAAAATGGCCGACGAGGCCATTTGCATCGGCAAAGAAAAAAGCCAGGATTCCTATCTGAATATCAACCGCATTCTGAGTGCCGCAATCGCGACGGGGGCCAACGCCATCCATCCCGGTTACGGCTTTTTGGCGGAAAACGCGAAGTTCGCCCGCCTGGTCGAGGACCTAGGCCTGCGTTTCATCGGTCCGAAAGCGGAAACGATCGAGGCGATCGGTGACAAGACCAACGCCCGTCGGATCGCCAAGGCCAACCATGTGCCGATCATCGACGGCTCGGATCAGGCCCTGTCTTCCGTTGGAGAAGGACTGGTCCTCGCCAAAGCCATCGGCTTTCCCGTGCTGCTCAAGGCCAAAAACGGTGGCGGCGGACGGGGAATTGCCATCGCCTTTGACGAGGAAAGTTTCCGGGACGGATTCCAGAAGACCAAGTTGGAGGCCAAAGCCAGTTTCGACTCCGATGGCATCTATCTGGAAAAATATATCGAGAACGCCAGACATGTCGAGATCCAGCTGATCGCGGACCATCAGGGCAACTTCGTCCACCTGGGCGAAAGGGATTGCTCGATGCAGCGTCGCAACCAGAAAGTGATCGAAGAATCGCCCTCGCCGGTGATGAACCCTGTCTTGCGCCGCAATATGGGGATGGCGGCCCTTAAAATCGCCAAAGCGGTCGACTACCGGAACGCCGGCACCGTCGAATTTCTGCTTGACGACAAGGGAAGGTTCTATTTCATTGAAATGAACACCAGGATCCAGGTCGAACATCCGGTCACGGAAATGGCGACCGGCATCGACCTCGTCAAGGAACAACTCCTGATCGCCTTCGACAATCCCCTGTCTTTCAAACAGATGGACGTGAAGATCACCGGCCACACGATCGAATGCCGTGTGAACGCCGAAGACCCCCTGAACGATTTCCTGCCCTCCCCGGGCACGATCCAGAATCTGGTGCTGCCGGGAGGACCCGGAGTCAGGGTCGATTCGCATATCTTCAACGGCGTCAAGATTCCGCCTTACTACGATTCCCTGGTCGCCAAGGTCATCGTCCACGCTCCGACCAGGAAGGATGCGATCCGCAAGATGCGGGTCGCCCTGGAAGGGTTTGTCGTCGACGGGATCACCACCAATATCGATTTTCTCTATGTGATGATGCATAACCCGGTCTTCGTCAAGGGGACCTACGATACGAATTTCGTGATGAAAGCGGTAAGGGAGGAATTGGATGGCGAACTTTCTTGACAAGCACAAAACCAAAGTCGTTCTGTTCAACCAGCAATATCGCAACAAGAAACGTCTGAGGACGCAGAAAGTCGACATTCCGGAGAACCTGTTCACGAAATGTCCTTTTTGCCAGGAGATCTTGCTGACAGAAGCGGTTGAAGAGAACGATTTTGTCTGTCCGCATTGCGGCAAATACTTCCAGTTAAGGGCTCGAAAACGTCTGGAAATGCTGACGGACGAAGACAGTTTCCAGGAATTATTCCAAAATTTATCCTCGGCCAATCCGCTTGATTTTCCGGATTACGAGGACAAGATAAACAAGATCCGCAAGGAAACCGGCGAAACCGAAGCCTTCATTGCCGGCAAGGCCACAATCGGAGGCGAAAAGGTCGCTCTAGGCGTCCTCGACAGCTATTTCCTGATGGGCTCGATGGGCTCGGTCGTCGGTGAGAAAGTCACCCGTCTGATCGAAGTGTCGATTGACGAAAGACTGCCGCTTGTCATCGTTTCCGCCTCGGGCGGAGCGAGGATGCAAGAGGGGATCTTCTCCCTGATGCAGATGGCCAAGACGGCCGCGTTGCTCGCCCGTCACCATGAAGCCGGACTTTTCTACCTTTCCGTTCTGACCCATCCGACCACCGGTGGCGTCAGCGCCAGTTTCGCGATGCTTGGCGATGTCATCATCGCTGAAAAGGACGCCCTGATCGGCTTCGCCGGCAAACGTGTCATCTCCCAGACGATCAAGGAAGATCTTCCCGACGGTTTCCAGACCGCCGGGTTCCTGCTGGAAAAAGGCATGCTCGACATGGTCGTCGACCGGAAGGACCTCAAACCAACGATCGCCAAACTGCTTCATTTCCATGCGGGAGGTGAAGCCCATGTCTGAAACCGGAAACGCCTGGGCAAAGGTCCAATTGGCCAGACATCCGAAACGTCCGACCGCCAAAACGGCGTTGAAAGCTCTCGCCCCCGATTTTTTGGAGTTGAAGGGCGACAGGTTCTATGCCAACGATGACGCCATCATCGGCGGCATCGGCACCGTCGGGGGCATCGTCATGACGATCATCGCCGAGGAAAAGGGCACCACGCTCGAGGAAAAAATCCAAAACCATTTCGGCATGCCCCATCCCGAAGGTTACCGCAAGGTCATGCGCCTGGTCCGCCAGGCGGAGAAATTCCATCGTCCCGTCCTGTTTCTGATCGACACCCCGGGAGCCTATCCCGGAGTCGAAGCGGAAGCGAGAGGTCAGGCGGAAGCCATCGCCTCCTCGCTCCGGCTGCTCTTTTCGGTCAAGACCCCTTTGATTGCCGCCGTCTTGTCCGAAGGCGGATCGGGCGGAGCTTTGGCGATCGGCATCGCCGATTATCTCCTGATGTTTGAAAACGCGACTTATTCGATCCTGTCTCCGGAGGGCTTCGCAGCCATCCTCTACAAGGACGCTTCTTTGGCCAAGGATGTGGCCCAGAACATGAAGCTCACCGCCCAGGACCTCTATGGCTACGGCATCATCGATGAAATCATTTCTGAACCCGGAGGCGGCTGGCATCTTGACAATGCCGGTCCGCTCCGAAAACTTGAGGAAAGCGTCATCCGCGAAGCCCGGAAACTCATGCTTCTCGATTCCCAGACGCTACTTGACAAAAGGCAGGCGAAATTCCGCCGCCACGGAATCTATCACGAGGAGAACTCCTAAAAATGGCACTGAACAAAGGCTATTTCAAAGTCGTATCTTCCGGACATTATGTGCCCGATACGATCATATCCAACTGCGATCTGGAGCAAGTCGTCGACACCTCTGACGAATGGATCACCTCCCGGACGGGAATCAAGGAAAGACGGTTGGCGTTTGCGGAAAACACCTCCGACCTCGCCTGCAAGGCCGCCTTGAAAGCGATCGAAAAAGTCGGCTACGACAAGAACAAGATCGATCTCATCATCGTCGCGACTTTCACGCCCGATCTCAAAAGCCCGAGTGTGGCTTCCCTCGTGCAGGCGAAGCTGGGACTCACCGGCAAGAATGTCACCGCCTTCGACATCAACGCCGCCTGCACCGGATTCATCTACACCCTGAACGTCGCGGAGAAGATGCTCCGGACGAACGCCTACAAGAGCGCGCTCGTGATCGGGGCCGAAGTCATATCCAACGTCCTCGACTACAACGATCGGAACACCTGTGTCTTGTTCGGCGATGGCGCCGGCGCGATGATCATCGAGAAAGACAGGCATAAACCGGCCATCTTCAACGTGTCCGCGAGGCCCGATCAGGACCTGATCCTCTATGTGGATGATTTCGTCCACATGGAAGGACAGAAAGTCTATCAGTTCGCCTCGAGGGTGATCGAATCCTCGATCTCCGAAGTGCTTGCCTATGGCAAGATCCCCAAGGAGATGGTGAAGAAGATCATACCCCATCAGGCGAACATCAGAATCATCCAGAGCGCTTCCAAAGCTTTGGAAATACCGCTTGAAACCTTCTTTGTCAACATCCACAAATACGGCAACACCTCGGCGGCCTCGATCGCCATCGCTTTTGACGAAATGGTGGAGTCGGAAGCTTTCCAGCCGGGCGAACAGGTGCTTCTGGTCGGATTCGGAGCCGGACTGACCTATGGCGCCTGCCTGCTTACCATCTAGGAGGAATTATGAACGAGATCACTAAGTTGCTGGGAATCAAATATCCTCTGATCCAGGGCGGGATGGCGAATATCGCCGACCACCGCCTGGCTTCCGCCGTCAGTAACGCCGGCGGGCTCGGACTGATCGCCGGCGCGGCCGATGACAAGGAAACGGTCCGGAACAAGATCAGACTCTGCCGGGAATTGACCGACAAACCCTTCGGCGTCAACATCATGCTGATGAGTCCGCATGCGGACGAAATCGCCGATCTCGTCGTCGAAGAAAAAGTCAAGGTCGTCACGACCGGCGCCGGAAATCCCGGCAAATACATGGAAAAATGGAAACAAGCGGGTATCATCGTGATTCCCGTCGTCGCGAGTTCGACGCTCGGAGTCAGAATGGAACGGGCCGGCGCCGACGCGATCGTCGCTGAAGGCCAGGAGGCCGGAGGCCATATCGGCGAATTGACGACGATGGCCCTGATTCCCCAGATTGTCGATCAGGTCAAAATACCTGTCATCGCTGCCGGAGGCATTGGCGACTATCGCGGTGTCTTGGCCGCTTTCGCCCTGGGCGCCAAAGGCGTCCAGATCGGAACCGCACTCCTCGTGGCCGAAGAATGCCCGATCCACCAGAACTACAAGGACATGGTCCTGAAGGCCAAGGATATCGACACGATCGTCACCGGCAGACAGACCGGAGCCCCGGTCCGGGTGCTCAAAAACCCCATGGCCAGGGAATACGTCAGACTCTCCAACCAGGGTGTCTCCCTCGAAGAGTTGGAAAAAATGACCCTGGGCTCACTGAAACGGGCCGTTTTCAACGGCGATATCGAGACCGGATCGTTCATGGCCGGCCAGATCGCCGGACTTGTCAACGAGACAAGACCGGTCAAGGCCATCATCGAGTCGCTTTTCGAACCGGTCGAGAAATATAAAGAGGAACTGAAGATCCTATGAAAAAGATCGCCGTTTTGTTTCCCGGACAAGGCAGCCAGTATGTCGGGATGGGCAAAGCTTTCTATGACCAGGATCCCGATTTTAGGGCCGGATTCGATCGGATGGGCGAAAAGCTTGGCGTCGACATCCACCGGCTATGTTTCGCGGAAACCGAGCTGCAAAACGAAACCGAATACCTCCAGATCGCGATCACGACGGTGTCGTCCCTGATCTTCGATAGCGTCTCAAAACTCCTGAAAGGGGCCGAAATCGCCTTTATCGGCCACAGCCTCGGCGAATTCAGCGCCCTCTATGCGGCCGGTGTCTTTGACCACAATACCTTGACGGACCTCGTCTGTTATCGGGGCGAGGTCATGGCTGAGGCCGCCAGGAACCATCCCGGAAAGATGGCCTCCGTCATCGGCGGCGAAAAGGACAAGCTCGAATCGGTTTGCGAAGCCTTGCGACAAGTGGGATACGTGGTCCAGGTCGCCAACTATAACCTGCCGAACCAGATCGTGATTTCCGGTACGTCGGACGCGATCGACCAATTCGCCCAAAGACAAGCTGAAGTCGGCTTTCGCCGGCTTGTCTACCTGAAAGTGTCCGGAGCTTTCCATTCGGAACTGATGCAAACAGCCGCGGACAAGTTCCTGGAAAGGCTCAAGGCCCGCAAAAAACAAGCACCAAAATATCCGGTGGTGATGAACGCCACCGCCAAGGAATTGGAATTTGACAGGATCGACGAAGTTTTGGCCAAACAACTCATCAGTCCGGTCCGTTTCACCGAATCGATCCAATTGATGCTTGACAGGGGCATCGACACCTTTGTCGAGATCGGCCCTGGAACCGTGCTGCAAAATCTGGTCCGGAAAATCGCTCCGGATGCAACGATAATGTCGATCAACACACCTGAAGACATTAACCAACTGGAGGAGATACTATGAACAACCTTCAAGGAAAAGTAGCGCTCGTCACCGGCGGTGCGAGCGGCATCGGCGCCGCCATTTCCGCCCATCTCGCCCGCATGGGCGCCAAAGTCGTCATCAACTACAACCATTCCGAAGCGAAGGCCTTGGCAATGGTGTCGGAACTGGCCCAAGAAGCATGCGAGGCCTTCGCCTTTCAGGCTGATGTCTCCGATTTCGCCGTGGCCAAGATCCTGGTCGACAAGGCTCTGGAGAAATACGGCCAGATCGATATCCTGGTCAACAACGCCGGCATCACCAAGGACCAACTGCTGCTGCGGATGAGCGAGGCTGATTTCGATGAAGTCGTCCGCACCAACCTCAAAGGGACCTGGAACATGGTGCGGCTGGTTTCGCCGCTGATGGCCAAGCAAAGATCCGGCCGGATCATCAGCATCACCTCCGTCGCCGGACTGACCGGCAACGCCGGACAGGCCAATTACGCGGCTTCGAAAGCCGGCATCATCGGACTCACCAAATCGGTCGCGCGGGAATTCGCCAAACGCAACGTCACCGCCAATTGTGTGGCCCCCGGATTCATCGAGACCAGGATGACCGAAAACCTTCCGGAAGCGATCAAGACGAAATATCTGGAAGAGATTCCCCTGAACCGCTACGGAAAGCCGGAGGAAGTCGCCGCTCTCGTCGGCTTTCTCGCCAGTGACGAAGCTCAATACATTACCGGCCAGACCATCAATGTCGATGGCGGCCTGGTCATGTTCTAGGAGGGCCATATGAAACGAAGAGTCGTAATCACCGCCCTTGGCACGATCAATGCGATCGGGCACAATGTCGAAGAAACCTGGAAGAGCGTGCTCGAAGGCAGAAACGGCATCGGCGAGATCACCCTGTTCGACACTGACAACCAGAAACCCTATCTTGTGGCCGAGGTCAAGGATTTCCATCCCGAGGACCATCTACCGCCGAAAGAAGCCAAGCGTCTGGACCGGACGATGGTTTTCGGTCTGGTCGCCGCCCAGGAGGCCTGGGCGAATTCAGGTCTTGACGAATCTAGTTTCGACCATGACCGGTTCGGTACCTTCGTGACTTCCGGAATCGGCGGCTTAAACACGATCAACGACGAGTCGAAGAAGGCGCATCTCAAAAGCGCCGACCGGATGAGTCCGTTCTTCGTTCCGAATTCGATCATCAACCTGGTATCGGGTAACATCGCGATCAAATATCAGCTCAAAGGGCCCGCGATCGGCATCGTCACCGCCTGTTCCTCGGCGACCAACGCGATCGGCGAGGCTTTCCGCTATATCCGGGACGGCTATCTGGAACTGGCGTTCGCCGGTGGAGCCGAAGCCTCGATCAACGAGATCGGCGTGGGTGGGTTCGCCAGCATGAAGGCCATTTCACCTTCACTGGACAAGGACCGGGCTTCGATCCCCTTCGATCTCGAAAGGACCGGATTCGTCATGGCCGAAGGGGCCGGCGTCCTGTTGCTCGAGGAATACGAACACGCCAAAAAACGCGGTGCCAGAATTCTGGCGGAGTTGCTTGGCTACGGTGTCAACTGCGACGCCTTCCATATCACCCAACCGGACGAAACCGCAGAAGGCATCGTCAAGTGCATGCGTCTGGCAATCGAAGATGCGTTCGTCAAGCCGGAGGATATCGATTATATCAGTCCTCATGGAACATCGACCTATTACAACGACAGACTGGAGACCAAGGGCATCAAGCTGCTTTTCGGCAAACATGCCTACCAGATCTCGATCGGGGCCACCAAGTCCATGCATGGTCATTCGCTGGGCGCCGTAGGCGGCATCGAATCGGTCATCCTGGTCAAGGCGCTTATGGAAGGCATCGTCCCGCCGACGATCAACTACCGGGTCAAGGACCCGGAGTGCGATCTCGACTACACGCCAAACCACTACCGCAAACGCGAGATCAGATACGCCCTCAAGAACAGTCTGGGATTCGGCGGTCACAACGCCACCCTTGTCTTCAAAAAATGGGAGGAATAAAATGCTTCTAGACAGCAAACAGATCCAGGAGATCATTCCGCATCGATATCCGTTTCTGCTTGTGGATCGGATCATCGACCTGCATCCGGGGAAAACCGCCATCGGCGAGAAGGACGTCCGTTCGGATGATTTCTATTTTCCCGGTCATTTCCCTGACGACCCGGTCATGCCCGGAGTCCTGATCCTGGAATCATTGGCCCAGACCGGAGCGATCACGCTCCTTTCGGTGCCGGAGAACAAGGGCAAAAGCGTCTACTTCGCCGGAATCAGACATGCCAAGTTCCGCAGAAAGGTGATTCCCGGAGACATCCTCCGGCTGGAAGTGGAACTGACCCGTGCGAACGGGAAGTTCGGGGTCGGCGTGAGCAAGGCCTATGTCGGTGAGGCCCTGGCCTGCGAGGCCGAGTTCACCTTCACCTATTTCTGATGCTGCCGTTTGCCCCGAGCATCCTGTCTTTCGACAGGCTCGACTCCACCAACGACTATATCAAGAAGAACCACGTGTTCCTGCCGGATCACACCATCGTCCAGGCGCAGGTGCAAACCCACGGCAAGGGTCAGTTCGACCGCGTCTGGGAATCGGAACCGGATCAGAACCTGCTTTTTTCGTTGCTGGTCAAGAGCGAACTCCTGCAGGAAGACCTGATGCGATTCGTTTCGGCTTCGATCATCGAGTTGTTGGCCGCCTACGGCATCAAGGCCGAAGTGAGGCCGCCTAACGACATCTACGCCGGCTCTCGGAAAATCGCCGGCATCCTGATCGAGCGTCTCTATGAAGGCAAGCAGCACCTCGCGACCGTCATCGGGATTGGGATCAATGTCAACCAGGTCACGTTCCAGACCGTAAACGCGGTCTCGATGAAACAACTCACGAACCAGGAATTCGATCTTTATTTATTGTTGCTGAAACTGACGGATATCTTCAAGCAGAAATACCCGCCGGCGCTATGACATACTGGAATTATTCCTAGATGATTGGCTGGTGAAGACCATGAATACCAATAACCAACACCGGAAAGTCTCGCTGTTCACGAAAATCACCTATGCGATGGGCGACTTTCCGTTTTCTTTTGCCGTTACATTGATCGGCTTTTTCCTGATGATCTACTTGACGAACACGATCGGCATCAGCGCCTTCTGGGCGGGAGCGATCATTTTCATCGGGATTGTCTGGGACGCCATCACCGATCCTGTTGTTGGCTACATCAACGACAACACCAGGACGAAGATCGGCCGCAGAAGGAAATACATGCTGCTGTTCTATCTGCCGATGGCGATCACCTTCTTCACGCTTTTCGCTTTGCCATCGCTGCTTCGGGACGGTTCCGAAGCCCTCAAGATCATCGCGACCTTGGGGCTCTATCTCCTGTTCACGACTTTCATCACCTTGGCCGGCACGCCTTTCCAGGCGATCATCAACGAAATCACGGACGACTATGACGAACGGACCTCGATGACGACCTTCCGGATGATCGGATCGGTCCTCGGGACCTTGTTCGCGATCGTCATTCCGGATTTCCTGGGACTCGGCAACGCCACCCAGAACAATATCGTCGCCTATATGCTGATGGGAGCGATATTCGGGGGTCTGATGATTCTTTTCGGCTATACGTCGGCTTTGTCCTTAAGGGAGAGGAAACGTGGTCTCGACTATACGAAGCACCGCTTCGATTTCAAGAAGTATTTCCTGCTTTCCTGGAAGTCGGCGCCTTTCCGCCAGGTCTGCATCATGTACATGTTCTCGATCGCGACGATGAATTTCATCCAGGGCAACCTCGTCTACTTCATCAACTACAAGATGCTTTTGCCGGGTCTTTTCCTGCCGATCGCGGGCGGGGTGATGATCCTCGCGGTCATCTTCATGCCCTTTTGGATGCTGCTCGCCAAGAAGATCAACAAGCGTTTCGCCTATATCGTCTCGGTGTCGCTGATCGTGGTGGCGCTTCTGTCCCTCTATTTCGCTCCGGCCTTCGACTTCGCGGGCGCGGGGATCACGCCGATCAAGGCGACGCCCGACATGCTCCTCGAGGGCTACAAGAATCTTGACATCTACTATATTCCGGACATAAACGCCGATTTCGGCGCTGTATTCGGGGTCCTTTTCCGGGAGGCCCCCTGGATCTACGTCTCGATCCTGCTCCTCAGTCTCGGTTTCTCCGGCATCCAGATGTTGCCGTTCTCGATGATTCCCGACGCCGTCAACTTCTCGAACACCGCGAAGGAGAAGAAGGAAGGCACCTATTTCGGCATCATCACCTTCGTGCAGAAGATGGGCTGGGGTCTGGGAATGCTGCTCACCGGATTCATCTTGAATGTATCCGGTTACATCGGCCCGGCCAAGGTGTTCACCTATGCCAGCCAGAACGATGTTTTGACGGGCATGATCGTACTGCAATCCCCCGAAGCCGTCATCGGTATCGCCGTCCTTTTCAGCCTCTTCCCTGCGGTTTTCGGGCTGTTCGGGATCATTTCCCTTTGGCATTACAAGATCGACCGGAAGGCGCTCCATGAACAGATCGCCTTCATCAACGAGATAGAGACCAGCAAAAAGATCGAGATTCGGGAGATAAAATCGCCTTTGGAGATCGAGAACTTCATCCGGCTCCACGAACTGCTCTATGACGACGATCCGCTCTATGTCCTGCCGATCCGGAAGGAATTCGCCAAAAGCCTGACCGACCAGCTCCTGAAAGGCAAATACAAGGAACCGGTCATCGCTTACAACGCCTATCTGAACGGCCATATCTCCGGCAGGATCTGGCTCACGGTCTTCACCGCGAGACCCGGAACCGCCAAAGAAAAACGCCAGGGGGCGTTCAACTTCTTCGAGGTTGTGGATGATGTGGATGTCTTCGACAGCCTGATCGACGCTTCCGAAGCCTGGTTCAAAAGCCAAGGTATGGACTTCTACTACGGCAACACCAATCCGCTCGATCCTGACGATGCCAGGGGCATCCTGATCGAAGGCTTCGAGGATCAGCCGGCCGTCATGTGCGTCTACAACAAGCCCTATTACCAGAAACTCTTCGAGGATCGGGGCTTCTACGCCCATGAGGACCTTTACGGTTACAAACTGACCTTGGATGATGTGCCCTACGACCGCTACGAATCCGTCCGGCAGCTAAAGGAAAGGTTCAACTTCGAGATCGCTTCCGCCGACAGGAAACATGTGGACCGGGACGCCAGGGACATCATCGAGGTCATCAACAACGCGATCACGGACGACTGGGACATGCGCGCTCCGGAACCGGAGAACGTGTACGAGCTTCTGAACACCTGGAAGAACTTCCTCGATTTCGATTATGTGAAGATCGCCCGGACCAAGGAGGGCCGCCCGATCGGCTTCGGACTCGTGATTCCAAATTTCAACGAGGCCCTGGCGAGGATCAAAGGCCGCTGGAACCTCTTCGCGATCATGCGGCTGTTATATTACAAGAAGCGGATCAGGACCACCAGGGCGATGATCCAGATGGTCGTCAAGGATTATCAGGGCAAAGGCATCATCAACGCGATCTATCAGGACTATTTCGCCCTCATGCGGGAAAGGAACGTCACTTTCGTCGACGCTTCGACGATCGGATCCGACAATTTCAAGTCCCGCAATTCGATCGAGAAGTTGGGCGGAAAACGCTACAAGGTCTTCCGCCTGTACGGATACAAACTGAAAGACTAAGAAAAAATGCCTCCTCCGGGAGACATTTTTGTTGAAACAAAGAAAAAACAGGCAGATTCTGCCTGTGGGTAGGTTATTCGTTTGTCTGTTTCTTGTCCAGGATGGGCATATCCAGGTACATCGCATTCAGGCCCTTGATCTCCTTGATGAAGAAATCGATGGCGTTGGTGAGATTGTTCTTGTGATAGGGATAGACCTGTTTCGGACTCGACTGGATCAGTTGCAGGATGTTCTGCCAATGCATGAAGCCGGTATTCTTGAGATCCTTGTGTTTTTTGCCGAGGATCAGGTCGATGAATTCCCTGCCTTTGACCTTCTGGTTCTTCCGGATGCGGTGTCCGTACCACTCGAGCAGAATCTTGAGATCCTTGGCGGCTCCGACCAGGTCGTCGGCGTCGTTCTTCTTGATAATCTCGGTGATCGAGATGCGGCGGAATTCGATTTTCTCCTTGGGTTGCTTCTCTGAATCCTTGTGAAAGATGTTCTTGACTTTATCCCAAAATGCCATGTTTGTTGTTCCTCCATGCTTCCAATGGGGACCTAACGGTGTCAAACAACCCGTCTTGTCGGTCCAATTTATGAATATGATATCATATCTTGAAGCGAAAATCCATACCAATAATGGTAGTAAAATCGGGAAAAGAAAAGATTATATCAGGCTTAATGGCGAATAAATCAACATTTCCGTATACATATTTTTT
>Ga0172375_10002323_pt1 | contig 29807 bp, 26 predicted proteins | sample LakKiv1m_FD_114537 | JGI IMG/M metagenome (GOLD analysis project Ga0172375, IMG submission 114537) | Freshwater microbial communities from Kabuno Bay, South-Kivu, Congo - kab_092012_11.1m | ecosystem: Environmental > Aquatic > Freshwater > Lake | place: Democratic Republic of the Congo... | reverse complement strand
TTGCTGACCGTGTCTTTCATTGCAAGGCTTGCGGCTTGATTCTCGACCGTGATTTGAATGCGAGCCGAAATATCTTGCAAGAAGCCTTGCGAATCAAAGAAAAAGCAGTGGGAGTTAACACTGCTAGGCGAACGCCGAGTGAATGTCAGACTAAAATTGCGTAAGCGGTTTTGGCAGTTCGCGTTGAAGCGTTTAGGAAACTTTATAAACTTTTATATGGTTTTTGTAACTATTGCGTATTTTACTCGTCAAGCTGAAGAATTTGGTTTTGATAAAGACGCTTATCTCAATGCTTTAAGTCAAGTTCCCATTTTTGCTGAATCGCAAATTAAAGCGATGATGGCTTTTTTTACCAATTTCGCGCAATTGGTTGGAAACATTGGGCTTGCTCAAAAAAAACTTGAAAAATCCAACGCGCTGTTGCTTAGTGCAAAAAATGCCGCTGAAGCGGCTAATCAAGCTAAAAGTGTATTTATTGCGAATATGAATCACGAATTAAGAACGCCATTAAATGCCATTTTGGGATTTTCCGAACTTGTGGCAAAAGATGATTCCATTAGCAAAGAAAACAGAGAGAAACTTGATATTATCAATCGCAATGGCTGGTATTTATTGCATATTATCGAAAGCGTATTTGATATTTCTCGCATTGATTCAGGACATTTGGAATTAAATGTTAAGCCTTTCGATTTGTTAAAATTGCTGTCATATTTGGGCGAAACAATTAAAACGCATACCGAAAAAAAGCATTTGAATTTTGATTTAGAAATAACCTCAAATGTGCCGCAATACGTTAAAGCAGATAGTGATAAATTAGAAAAAGTGCTAATTAACCTGCTGGAAAATGCGGTGAAATTCACTACACAAGGGCAAGTTAAATTACGAATTACCGCGTTATCTTTACCAAATACTGCACAAACTATGCTTGAAATCGAAATCATCGATAGTGGCATAGGCATTCCAGAAAATAGTTTAGATGAGTTGTTTAAACCGTTTGTGCAATTAGCCAGAACAAACGCAGGTTTGGAAGGAACAGGTTTAGGACTTACGATAACGAAATCATTAGTAGAACTGATGGGCGGTAAAATTAGCGTTCAAAGTGTTTTGGGCGAAGGTTCAACGTTTAAAATTGAATTGCCCGTTACGCTTGCTAACGTGGATGAAATCAATACAGAATTGCCAAATCACTCGCCAATCGATATTGCCTTAAACTACGCTACACCAAAATTAACAGCAGAAATGTTGACGATACTTTCACCAGAATTAAAACAGCAATTACATCACGCGGCTTTAATTTTGAATATCGACGATTTGATTGTTCAAATTCAGCAAGTTGCTCCCGAACTTGCCGCTTGTTTGCAAAAGTTGGCGCAGAATTGTCAATTTGATGAAATTATTCGACTCACAACGCAAACGCCCCCTCACTTATTTCATTGAGGTTTAGTTATGTTCAAATCATTTTCTCTTACAACGAGGATGGGACTGGTTTTTATCGTCTCTCTCTTACCGTTTTTAGTGGTGAAATTCTTTCCTGAACGGCTTTATTTCGTGATGGAAAAAACCAATTATTTGGCGTTTCACAATGTAGCAGAATTTTTCAGCGTCGTGGTTTCATTTTCCATTTTTGGTGTAGGTTGGTACACCTACGACCAATCTAAAAATCGCCACGCCTTATTTCTTAGTGCCGTTTTTTTTGGCATGGGGCTAATTGATTTTAGTCACGCCCTAACGTATTCAGGAATGCCTGATTTTATTACGCCAAACATACTGACAAAGGCAAGCCAATGCTGGATTGCGGCGCGAATGTTTATGGCGGTGGGTTTTCTTGCCAGTGCTTTTGTTTATCCGAAAAGTGACTCGCCTTATTTATCAAAATCCATATTGATGTTCGTCAATCTGGGCATTGCATTTTTTCTGATTGCAAGCATCATATTTTTCCCTGATTACGTTCCTGTGACGGTTATTCAAGGTGTTGGCGTAACACCATTTAAGAGCAATAGCGAATACGTCATTATCTTGTTGCTATGTTTGAGCATTGCGATTTATTGGCGACGAATTATCAAAACTGAAAATCAGCAATTGTCTTATTTCATGATTGCGTTTGTGATTTTAATTTTTAGTGAAGGCGTTTTCGCGCATTACAAAAGTGTTTTTGATAGCTATAACGTCATTGGACATATTTATAAAATTATTGCTTTTTTATTGATTTATAAAGGTTTGTTCACCTCGGAAGTGAATATACCGTATGTCGCTCTTGAAGCAACGAATGAAGAACTAACCGCTTACCGTAACCATTTAGAACTTTTGGTTGAAGAACGCACCGCCGAATTAGAACAAGCCAAAAATATCGCAGAATCTGCAAATAAAACAAAAAGCGTTTTTTTAGCAAATATGAGCCACGAATTGCGAACACCTTTGAATGCCATTTTAGGTTTTTCTAAACGATTGCGTAGTGATGCCAATATTTCGAGTGACCAGGCAGAAGATTTAAGCATCATTGTTCGCAGTGGTGAGCATTTACTTGGGTTAATCAACAACATTTTGGATATTTCCAAAATTGAAGCAGGAAAAATTGACTTAGAAGAATCAAGTCATGATTTGCAGTATTTATTATATGAAATTCAATCACTATTAAATGTGCAGGCTGTCGAGAAAAGTTTATATTTCAACCTAGCGTTATCGCCAGAGTTGCCACGTTATGTGATTGTGGATGCGGGGAAACTTCGTCAAGTCATTACAAATTTGGTCGGCAATGCCATTAAATTCACCCAACAAGGTGGTGTAACCCTTCGTGCTGAAAAAACGAATCGAGAAACAGAGCAAGGCGTATGGTTGCGTTTTGCCGTTGAAGATACGGGGGCGGGAATTAGCGAGGAAAACTGCCAACGGATATTTTCGCCTTTTGTGCAATTAGGGCAACAAGCACCAGTTGAAGCGGGAACGGGATTAGGGCTTGCCATTAGTCGCCAATTTGTCGAACTCATGCACGGAAAATTAGACGTGCGTTCAGAAGTTGGAAAAGGTTCTGTGTTTTATTTTGAAATTCCCGTCACGTTGTCTACCGATAGCGGAATCACGGTAGAACAAAATCATGGCAAAGTAATTGGGCTGGTAGAAGGTCAACCGAATTACCGATTGCTTGTTGTTGAAGACCAATTTGAAAACAGATTGTTATTACACAAAATACTCGAACCACTCGGTTTTGAATTGCGTGATGCGTTTAATGGCAAAGAAGCGGTGATGCAATATGAAATATGGAAACCTGATTTAATTTTCATGGATATGCGTATGCCTGTGATGGATGGATTGGAAGCCACGCGGTGCATTCGTGCAAGTGAAAACGGCTCGAAAGTAAAAATCGTCGCCTTAACCGCGCACGCATTAGAAAATGAACGAGTTGAAATTTTAAATGCTGGTTGTGATGATTTGATACGCAAACCTTATCGAGAAAGTGAACTTTTTGAAGCTTTAACAAAATATCTTGATATTCACTTTTTGTATGAAAAAAGCGAAGTTGAAGTGATCAATTCCGACCAGAATATCAACGAAGATCAGTTAAAAACGTTATCGATGGAATTGCTAGAAATGCTACACCACGCTTTGGTTTTACTTGATGAAGATGAATGTCTAAAAGTGGCGGGAATGATTAGCGACATAAATTCCGATTTAGGCGAGCAAATTCGCAGTAAAGTGGAAAAGTTCCAACACGATGAGCTTTTACTTGTTGTTAACAAATTACTCTCCCATTCATGACTATCAATCACAAAGAATTAGCAACCGCTGGCGATATTCTCGTTGTAGATGATTCGCCAGACAATCTTAGATTTTTAAAGGATACACTCACAAGCGAAGGGTATCGCGTACGTCCAGCCAGTAGCGGACAGTTAGCGTTGCAGTCTATTCAGGCTAAACTGCCTGTTTTAATTTTGCTTGATGTACGAATGCCTGAAATAGATGGTTTTGAAGTGTGTCGTCGTTTAAAAGCAGATGAAACAACGCAAGCCATTCCGATTATTTTTGCCAGTGCGTTAACGGATACATCAGAAAAAGTAAAAGGATTTGAATTAGGCGCAGTCGATTATGTGACTAAACCACTTAATGCCCAAGAAGTTCTTATGCGTGTTGCGACGCATGTGAGTCTTTTTATTGCTAGGCGACAATTAGAAAATAAAAATCGTGAGTTGCAAGAAACGGCTTCAGAGTTAAATCAGTATCGTAAGTACCTTGAAAATTCCATTCAAGAACTCTAAATTGCCAAAGAAGCGGCTGAAAAAGCCAATATCGCAAAAAGCACGTTTATTGCGACGATGAGTCATGAATTACGCACGCCGCTTAATGCGATTTTGGGATTTTCAGAACTCATGAGTTTGGATAAATCAACCACTCAAGCACAAAAAGAAACGCTCGGAATCATCAATCGCAGTGGCGCACATCTGCTCAATATGATTAACGATGTGTTAGATATTTCTAAAATTGAAGCAGGTCGATTTGAAGTCGATATTCAGGCTTTCGATGTCATCAAATTGCTAAATGAAATTGGCGAAATGATTAACGTTCGAGCAGCAAGCAAACAGTTAGGGTTTAGTGTCGATCTTGCTGTTGATATACAGCGATTTATTAAGTCAGATAGCAAAAAATTACGGCAAGTGCTAATCAATTTATTGGGCAATGCAATTAAATTCACAAGTAGTGGAAAAATCACATTGCAAGCCCATACGAAACCATTCACATGTAGCGATAGGCTCATGCTAGTCATTGACGTGATTGATAGCGGTGTTGGTATTCCAGAAGAAAAGCAAACGGAACTGTTTAAACCCTTTGTACAATTAGTTCAGGAAAATTCAGATATGCAAGGTACTGGCTTAGGGCTAACAATTTCAAAATCCTTGATAGAACTGCTGGGGGGGCAGATTAACGTATCGAGTGTGTTAGGCGAGGGTTCAACATTTAAAATTGAATTACCCGTCGCGCTTGCAACCCATGCAGATATTGCCGCCGAAGAAAATTATCGAGCCGTGAAAAGCCTTGCACCTGAACAACCAAATTGGCGATTACTCGTTGTCGATGACAGCATGGATAATCGGTTATTACTTGTTACGATGCTGGTTAATATCGGTTTTCAAGTCCGTGAGGCGGAAAATGGTCAAGAAGCCATCGATATTTTTAAACAATGGCAGCCTGATTTAATTTGGATGGATATGCGAATGCCTGTAATGGATGGTTATGAAACAACGGGAAAAATTCGGCAACTTGTCGGTGGTGATAAAGTGAAAATTGTCGCTTTGACTGCCAGTGCTTTCATCGACCAACATAATGAGATTATTAAAGCGGGTTGTGATGGCGTATTGCATAAGCCGTTTCATATTCCCGAAATTTTTGCCGCATTGACTAAACAGTTAGGCGTTAGATTTATTTACCAAGATGCGCCTGTCACGGCAACATCAATTACTTCAAAAATTACAGCTGACATGATAGCAACGTTACCATTAGCGTTGCGTGAAGAATTACACGAGGCCGCGTTAATACTTGATACTGATGACATTGAGGCTGTGATTGTAAAAATTCGTGCTTTCGAACCTGAAATTGCCGATGGTTTAGAGGCATTGGCAAAAAGCTATCAGTTCGACCAAATTATTCAACTCATTGAAAAGAATATGACATAAATCTAACTTTTCAAAACAGCAAATAAACATAAAGACAATACAAAACAAACAAGATAAAACCTTGCGATCTGCGGGTTTTGCCCTCGCGTAAAAATAAGGCAACGAGCAGTAATAGCATTGAAATCGCAAGCATCCAAAAAATATCAAATGTTCGAGTGAGCTGTGCAATTTGAATATCACTAATAATGCTAGAAATGCCCAGTACACCTAAGATATTAAAAATGTTTGAGCCGATGATATTACCGATTGAAATTTCGCTTTCTTTGCGGAAAGCGGCAGTCATTGAAGTCGTCAGTTCTGGCAAACTGGTACCAAACGCAATAAGCGTAATTGACGCAACGCGCTCACTTACACCCAGTTTCAACGCAATTTCTGATGCGCCATCAATAAGTAACGTTGAACCAAAAGCCAATCCAATTGAAGCAAAAACAACCAACAGTAATGCTAGCCACATCGGATAATCAAATTTTTCTTCCTCCTCGCCAGCTACATAAACTTTGCGTGATGCGCGAATTGAAAAAATTAAATACGTCAGTAGCAAAGAAATAAAAATTAGCCCTTCCGTTAAATCCAACACGCTATCGGAAATGAAAAAATACAGCAAACCGCTTGCACCCATCATAATCAGCCAATCAAGTTTTATTGCTTGCCGATTTACTGAAATCGGAAAAATAATTGCCGTTACTGCAAGTACCAGTGCGATATTGGCAATGTTTGAACCGATAACATTGCCGATGGCAATTTCAGCATGACCTTTAAATGCAGCAATCGCGCTGACCGACAATTCGGGCGCAGACGTGCCAAACGCAACAATCGTAATGCCAATCACTAATTTTGAAATTTTTAAGTCTTTTGCAAGACACACGCCACCTCTGACTAGATATTCACCGCTGAAAACAAGAATAATAAATCCCAGTAACACATTTACATACGCCATTTGAAACTCCTAAAACGTGGGAAAGTGGACATTTTTTAAAAAATCGTTTTTAGTATTTGGTGGTAGTTTGGTTTTGCATTCTATGCTTAATTTCACGACTGCTCTAGGAAAGCACTTATTTTCAATTCACAAGAGAACATTATGACAACAGAAAATACTCCTTGGACACGCGAAGAGTTTGAAGCCAAATTGCGCGGTATGGAAAATTTGTATCACATTCATCACCCCTATCACACCTTGATGAACGAAGGAAAACTGACTAAAGCACAATTGCAAGGCTGGGTCGCAAACCGCTTTTATTATCAAGTTTGCATTCCAATTAAAGATGCCAACATTTTGGCAAATTGCCCTGACCGTGAAACTCGGGCGAAATGGACACAACGCATTTTAGACCATGATGGTCATCCTGGTGATGTCGGGGGGATTGAAGCGTGGATTCAACTCGGTATTGCCGTCGGTTTAACGCGCGAAGAAATTACCTCGCTCAAACACGTTTTACCTGCTGTGCGTTTTGCTGTTGATGCGTATGTGAATTTTGCGCGTAGAGCGGAGTGGCATGAAGCAGCAAGTTCTTCGCTGACTGAATTATTCGCGCCAAAAATTCATCAACAACGCCTTGATAATTGGCCTACGCATTATCCGTGGGTTGAAGCGGAAGGTTATGCGTATTTTAGAAAACGTTTAACCGAGGCGCGTCGTGATGTAGAACACGGTTTGGAAATTACGTTGGATTGGTATAAAACCCGTGAACAACAAAATCGAATGGTAGAGATTTTAAAATTCAAATTGGATGTTTTATGGTCAATGGCAGATGCCATGTATATGGCATACATTCATGAAATGCCGCCGTATTTTAATTGCCAGCCAAAAGCAGGTTAAGCATTGTTGCGTAAAAAAACGAATCCTTTTATACTTCGTGCCAGCTTAGTTTTAGCTAGCTAAACATCAATTATAAAAACTTTTTGAAAGGGTCATAATCATGAAATGGGAAACACCAAGTTACACAGATTTACGTTTCGGTTTTGAAGTAACAATGTACATTTACAATCGTTAATTTTTAACGGTTTAAAATCAAAAAAAGGGGCAAATCGCCCCTTTTTTTTCGAGTTCAATTTTTTAAGAGATTTAGTGATGAAAATTCGTGTTTTAGGTTCAGCCGCAGGCGGTGGTTTTCCACAATGGAATTGTAATTGCCATAATTGTCATCGGATTCGACGTGGTGAAATGAATGGCACAGCGCGTACACAATCATCGATTGCTGTCAGTACCGATAATAAAAACTGGCTACTTTTTAACGCCTCGCCTGATATTCGCGCTCAACTTGAAGCCTTTCCTGCGATTCAACCACAAAATGGCATTCGTGACACAGGCATCAAAGCCGTGATGCTCATTGATAGCCAAATCGACCACACGACAGGTTTGTTAATGTTACGCGAGGGCAAACCGCTTGATATTTACTGCTCACAAATGGTGAAGCAAGATTTAACCACGGGTTTTCCACTTTTTACGATGCTCAAAGATTATTGCACCGTGAATCACCACGATATTCCTGTTGATGGCAGGTGTTTTGAAATTCCTCAAATTGCGGATTTGCGTTTTTATACCCAAGCCTTGAAAAGCAAAGCTCCGCCTTATTCGCCACACCGTCACGACCCGCACGATGGCGACAATATCGGTGTGATTATTGAACAAATTTCGACAGGCAAAAAAGTGTTTTATTCACCAGGTTTGGGCGAAATCGAACCGCATGTGATGGATGCGATGCAAACGGTAGATTGTTTGCTTGTTGATGGTACGTTTTGGACAAATGACGAAATGGTCATGCAAGGCATTAGCCATAAACATGCGCGTGAAATTGGACATTTACCACAATCGGGCGAAGGCGGGATGATTGAAGTATTAAATGGCGTGGCAAAAGCTCGTAAAATTCTCATTCACATCAACAACACTAATCCAATTTTAGATAACGACTCGCCAGAACGTAAAACGCTTGATGCAGCAGGAATTGAAGTAGCATTTGATGGGATGGAAATTGAGTTGTAATTCTCAAAAGAAAACTTTTATTAAAGATAATTCTATGGATAACGTGAAAGAAAAATATACGAAAACAACTATTCCGTTAGTTTCCATTGTTATAGCGACCTATAACGGTGAAAAATTTCTAAAAGAGCAATTAGAAAGTCTTGTTAATCAAACCTATAAAAACTGTGAGATTATTGCAATTGATGATAATTCAAGCGATAACACGGTGAACATTTTGCATGAGTACGCCGCGAAATATAGCGAGTTCAGGGTTGTGCAAAATGAGAAAAATCTTGGTTATGTGAAAAATTTTGAAAAAGGTTTTTCGTTTACAAAAGGTGATTTCATTGCACCTTGTGATCAAGATGATGTTTGGCTACCGACCAAAATAGAGGTTTTGCTTAATCATATTGATGACTGTGCGATTGCTTATTGTAATTCAGAATTTATCGATAGCGCAGGCAACACGTTGAATCAAAAAATGAGTGATATTAAGACACTCACGGATTTTGATAATCCATTGATGTATATCGAAGTAGGAATTTCTGCATTGGGTCATGCGATGTTAATTCGCAAAGATGTCGTTGATACTGCAATGCCATTTCCGACGCTTTTTTCACATGATAATTGGCTTGGTTTTGTTGCTAGTTTTAATGGTTCTGTAAAATTTATTGATGACGTGTTAGTGCAATATCGTCGCCATGATATGAATCTAACTAATGCTTTACACAAAAAAGATAGAAAGAAAAACATAAAAAAAAGAAATCGGCAAGAACGTCTCATGAATGCTTATCAGTGTTTGGATGCTATGTATGCAAAGTGTCCTGACCATTTACCTGAAAAAGACGTTATCAAACAATTACGCAAAAGCCATGAAAGTTATTCGCTTCAAAATAATTTTTTGCGAATGCAATTATTTTTTCAGCACCGCAATAAAATTTTATTACACAAAAAATATCGCCATACTCAATTAAAACGGTGCTTGCACTGCCTTAAAGTTTTTTTTCAAAACCATTTAATTATGAAAATTCCTGCTAACGTTATTATTAGTCGCACTGACAGTATCGGAGATGTTGTTTTGTCGTTGCCTTTGGCAACTGTTTTGAAACAGCATTTTCCCAACATGATTATTGGTTTTATGGGGGCTAAATATACGCAATCGGTGATTGAAAGTTGTGCTGCCGTTGATCAATTTATTGATATTGAAGATTTTTTAACAAAAGAAATTACGCTTGCTGGTGAAAAACCACAGTGTATTATTCATGTCTTGCCGCGAAAAAATATCGCTCAACGAGCAGCAAAATTAAATATTCCACAACGCATTGGTACATTTAATCGGTTTTTTCATTGGTTAACTTGTAACAAATTAGTGAAATTAAGTCGTAACAAATCACCGTTACACGAAGCACAATTAAATTTGAAATTACTCAAACCGTTTGGCATTAAAACAGATTATTCGTTTCAAGAAATTGCGGACTTGTATTCGTTGACAAAAATTCCAGCATTACCGCCGCAATTTGAAAAATTATTAGATGGAAATAAATTCAAGTTAATTTTGCATCCGAAATCACGCGGTAGTGCTAGAGAATGGGATTTGAACTATTACGCACAGTTAATAAATTCACTTGACCTTAATAAGTTTCAAATTTTTATTTCAGGCACAACAAATGAAAAATTGGAACTGCAACCGTTGTTAGATAGAGTGGCAAATCGTGTAACTGATATTAGTGGTTTAATGAATTTGTCTGAATTTATTGCTTTTATCGCGGCGTGCGATGGCTTAATTGCTTGCAGTACAGGTCCTTTGCATATTGCCGCAGCATTAAACAAACACGCGCTAGGAATTTATCCGCCGATGCACCCCATTCATCCAGCACGTTGGCAACCCATTGGAAAAAAAGCGCAAGTGTTTGTGCTGGACAAAAATTGCAATGCTTGCAGAAAAGACAAATCCGTATGTTTTTGTATGCAAGCTATTGAACCGTCACAACTTAAACAGGCGTTAGAGCTAATTTGCCAGTGACAAGTGCTTGCCAAAATATCTTGCACCCTCAATGCTTAAATGATGTTCATCGATGTAAAGCATCTTATTTTCCTTAACTGCCCAACAGTAATTTTCATCACAAAAGGCTGGAATAGGGTCTAAAACTTTTACATTTGGAAATTTCGTTAAAACTGATTGAACAATTTCAAGATATTTTTGACGACGTGCATTTACTTGTGAACGTGGCACAGCACAAGGTTCTTTTGCTAAAGATTCGCCAATTAAACGCCAAGGTCGGTTAAGACAAGCCCTCGGATTAAACTCCAAATCAGGAACATCTAGCACAAAAATTATTTTTTTATTTGCATCAGTTAAGCGTTTTAGGGTTTTTCTCATAGCATTTTCAAACATGTTGTACGCTGTAACAGAAGTATCTTTTTCCAAATTTAAAAAACCAAGTAAAGTATTAGGTCGCACAAAGAATTTTTTGTTAATTTCACTCACTGCACGTCCTGCAACAAAAACAGTTTCTATCGAGGGTGTGGAAATTGCCATTTCCAAAAATTCATCAATCACCCAACGACAGTTTTTACCTGGATTCGGGGGATTATCAAAAAAAGGGAAGCAACCTCCTAATCCTCGATTAAGTAAATTACCGCCTGTTAATTCTTTATGTTCAATCAAACCATGATAAAGATGATAGGCATGACTATCACCAACTAATAATGAAGTTGGTGCTAATTGAGTATTTTGAGCAAGACAAAACTCATTTTCGGTAATACTTGTGTGACGATTAACAATGTATTTTTTTGTACAATCACTGTCTCGAAGCGCAGCTTTTTCACCTATTACCATGTTTGAATTTGAGGAATAATATGACGAATAACCGTTGCTTTGGTTGATAATGTAACCCGTAATGCCAATTGCAAATAAACTACCCAATAAGCCTAAACTAATAAATTTCGATTTTTGAAAACGAATGTTTTTCTCAACAAACTGGAGTGTGAGCCATGCAAGGAACACACTAAGTAAAACTAATGTTAGTCGCAACAATGAATTCGGTCTGTCAATTTCAGTAATTTTTGTAAAACTAAGCAAAACCCAGTGCCATAAATACAACGGATAACTAATTAAACCAATAAAAACAGCCGCTTTACTGCTTAAAATTTTGCGATTAAACCATGCTGTTTCACCTGCAAAAATTAAACACGCTGCACCAATTGTAGGCATCAACGCCCACCACGAAGGAAAGGCAATCTTTTTGTTATCTAAGGAAATCCATGCTGTGAAAATTAAGAACACGCCAATCCATGCAAGCCAATTTGAAAACTGCTCTGCCTGTTTTTTGGCAATTGAATGAATGTTTAAATACGCAATTAAACTGCCCATTAACAATTCCCAAGCTCGTGAAGTAGGAAAAAAGAAGGTTTCAGTAGGTTTTTCAGTAATCAGCACAACATTTAATGAAAATGATAAAACTAAACAAATTAAAATAATAAGCAATGCGTTAACTTGAAAACGTTTCCCCAAAATTAGTAGCAAAGGAAAGACTAAATAAAATTGTTCTTCAATTGCCAGCGACCAAAGATGCAATAAAGGTTTTAGTTCGGAATCAATGTCAAAATACCCTGATTCACTTTGTAAAATAAAATTGGAAATGTAAATCGCCCCAGCAGCAACATGTTTGCCTAAAAGTGCATATTCATTTTCTAGCAGAATAAACCAGCCAGAAACCAAACAAAATCCCAAAACAACTATTAGCGCGGGGAAAATACGTTTAATTCGGCGACTGTAAAACTCTAACAAACTGAAGCTATTTTGACTTTGTTGTCTGAGAATAATGCTAGTAATTAAATATCCAGAAATAATAAAAAAGATGTCCACACCAATGAAACCACCTGTTAAAAATTTTGGATAGGCATGAAAAATAACAACTAACAGAATCGCAACAGCGCGTAAGCCGTCAATATCACGGCGATAAGTAACATTAGGGTTATGTGGTATTTCAAACATTTTGATAAATTTTATTTTTTCGTAAGAATGTAAATAACATGACCGCGTTTAAAAGTGCGGCAAATGCGGTGGCTAAAGCAATTCCAGCGTGTGCAAAGGGAATGATTAAAAGTAAATTAAAAAGCAAATTTATTGCGACAGAATACCACGCATAACGCACGGCAACAGAATGCAAATTTTGCACAGTCAATGCAGGTGTCAAAATTTTTACCATTAAAAAACCAATTAAACCCAGCGCGTAACCTTGCAAACTTTGCGCGGAAGCATGAACGTCTGAGGCGGTAAATTCTTGTGATTCAAACAACAAACTCAAAATCGTTTCAGCCAAAAAAACTAACCCAATTGTTGCAGGAACTCCCAACAAAAAAATCCAACGCAAACCCCAATTTAGCGTTTGTGAAAAGGTTTTTGTATCTTGCATTGCGTGACTTTTTGCGAGTTTTGGCAACATCACCGTCGCCAATCCCGAACCTAAAATGCCAATTGGAAATTCTAATAAACGGTCGGCGTAATAAAGCCATGAAACGCTCCCTGTTGCTAAAAATGATGCAATAAAAGTGTTAATTAACAAATTGATTTGCGTTGCAGAAGTTGCAAAAAGTGTGGGTAATAAATCTTTAAACAGGCTGTTAATTTTTTTATCGTGAAAATCGAGTTGAAATTTTGGCAATAAATTCAGTCGCCACAACGCGGGAATTTGAAAAAGTAATTGCAAAAAACCACCCATTAAAACGCCGATTGCTAGTGCAAAAATGGGTTGCTCAAAATAGCGTGATAAAAAAATTGTCGCGCCAATCATGGATAAATTTAGCAATGCAGGCGTAAAAGCAGGAACCGCAAATTTAGAATGTGCGTTCAAAATGCTGCCTAAAAATGCAACCAGCGTTACAAAAAAACCATACGGCAACATAATTTGCAAAAGGCGCGACGCTAAAATGTGTTGCTCACTTTGCCAAGAAAAACCCGCTGCACAAAACCAAATTAACAGCGGCGCAACAATGATTCCAATTAACGTTAAAAACAGCAATGACAACGCTAAATGTCCCGCGATTTTATTTATGACAGGTTGCAGATTTTGCCCGTTTTGTTGACTTAAAATTGGCACAAACGCTTGAGCAAAACTGCCTTCTGCAAATAAACGACGCATTAAATTGGGGAATCGAAAGGCGGCAAAAAACGCATCGGTTGCATCGCTTACGCCAAAATAACGGGCAATGAGCATATCCCGTAAAAAACCTAAAATACGCGAAAATAACGTCAAACCGCTAACGAGTAAGGTTGATTTAGAAAGTGTTTTGCTCAAATGTGACGCGACCTGAAAGTGTTTAAAATGCAGTTAAATAATTGACAATCATAGCATTTAGCAACATAATTCGCCGCTTTAAAATCCTTTTAAATTCATTTCATAGAGACATCATGGCTAATTCACCACAAGCTAAAAAACGTGCAAGACAAGCAGAAAAAAACCGTCAACGTAATGTAAGCCAACGCAGCAAATTACGCACTTTTGTAAAAAAAGTATTAGTTGCAATTAAAGAAGGCGACAAAGAAGGCGCAAAAGCGGCATTCAACGTAGCACAATCTGTTTTAGATTCATCGGTCACAAAAGGCATTATTCATAAAAATAAAGCCGCTCGCGGTAAAAGCCGTTTGAACGCAAAAGTTAAAGCGTTAGTTTTAGGCGCAGCTTAAAACGAAATCTGTCGAGGCGTTGCAATGCAACGTCTCCAGAGAACAAAAAAATATACAAATACTAGCCGCTTGCGGCTTTTTTCATTTCTAGCCTCCTGAAAAATTATGAACGACATCGACTGGACTCAATACGCTTTAGAAACCCAAGCCATTCGCGCTGGTCATCACCGCACCCACGAAGATGAACACAGTATGCCAATTTTCGCTACGTCGAGTTATGTCTTTAAAAGCGCGGCAGAAGCGGCGGCACGTTTTACAGGTCAGCAAGCAGGCAACATTTATTCGCGCTTTACCAATCCAACCGTTGCCGCCTTTCAAGACCGTTTAGCGTTGATGGAAAAAGGTGAGCGTTGTTTAGCATTTTCGTCAGGGATGGCGGCAATTATGGCGGTCGGAATGGGATTACTCAAAGCTGGCGACCATGTCGTATGTTCACGCGGCGTATTTGGAAATACAGTTTTAATGTTTCAAAATTATTTTGGCAAATTTGGTGTGGAAACGGATTTTGTTGATTTGACCGATGTTAGCGCGTGGGAATCGGCAATTAAACCGAATACTCGTTTTTTATTTTTAGAAACACCTTCAAATCCATTGGTTGAAATTGCCGATATTCGTGCATTAGCTGATGTCGCACACGCGCATAATGCGTTGCTGGTTGTCGATAATTGTTTTTGCACACCTGCTTTGCAAAAACCGCTCGAATTAGGTGCAGATATTGTGGTGCATTCGGCAACAAAATATATCGACGGACAAGGGCGTTGTGTTGGCGGAGCAGTTGTCGCAAGTGATGAAATTATCGAAAAACACATTTATCCGTATTTGCGAACAGGCGGCGCGACGATGAGCGCGTTTAATGCCTGGGTGTTTTTAGGCGGTTTGGAAACACTTTCGCTTCGCATGAAAGCGCATTGCGACAATGCCACCGCGTTAGCGTTTTGGCTTGCAGAACAACCGAATGTTTCAAAAGTCAATTATCCCGCGTTACCAACGCATCCACAGCATGAACTTGCAAAAATTCAACAAAGTCATTTCGGTGGTGTGGTCAGTTTTGAAGTTAAAGGCGGCAAAGAAGCGGCTTGGAAACTGATTGATTCGACAAAAATGCTCTCGATTACCGCTAATTTAGGCGACGTAAAAACCACAATTACGCATCCAGCAACTACAACACACGGACGTTTAACGCCAGAAGCGCGTGCAAAAGCAGGCATTAACGATAATTTAGTACGAATTTCAGTCGGCTTAGAAGCCATTGAAGACATCAAAGCGGATTTGGCGTTGCTGAGTTAAATTTGCCGTGATTGTATTTTTATCTGATTTGCATCTGTCTTTTGATAAACCTCAAATTACGCGCCATTTCATTCATTTTTTGCAAACAAAAGCGCGTGCTGCACGAAAAATCTACATTTTGGGAGATTTATTTGATGCGTGGGTGGGCGACGATGATTTCACGAAACCTAACGCGCAAATTCGCCGTGAATTAAAACAACTCACTGATTTAGGTGTGAAAGTGTATTTGCAACGCGGTAATCGAGATTTTTTAGTTGGTGAACGTTTTGCACAAGAAACGGGCGTGATTTTGCTTGATGATTACGCCGTCATTGATTTGGAAGGTGAGCAAACGCTTTTAACGCATGGTGATTTGTTGTGTAGTGATGATTTGCCGTATCAAACCTTTCGCGCGAAATCTCGCGCACTCGAATGGCAACAAAATGTGCTGTCAAAACCGTTGTGGCTACGTTTAATCGCGGCGCGTTGGTATCGAATGCGTAGTTTTTTCCATAAACAAAAAAAATCTGATTACGTCATGGATGTGAATCAAACGACTGTTGAAAACGTGATGACACAACACGATTGCACTCGTTTAATTCACGGACATACGCACCGACCCGCGTTACATGAATTTATGTTGAATGGCAAAAAAGCCCAGCGTTTTGTGCTTTGCGATTGGAATAATGAAGGCGGTAACGTATTGGTTTTTGAGGATAAAAAATGAGCAAACGCAAATCAGGTTTAAATGTTCATGGCATTATTTTGTTAGACAAGCGTTTAGGCGTTTCATCAAACAAAGCGTTACAAGAAGTTCGGCATTTATTCAACGCAAATAAAGCAGGACACACTGGCAGTTTAGACCCACTTGCGACAGGACTTTTGCCGCTCTGTTTTGGTGAAGCCACGAAAGTTTCTGCGTTGATGCTCGACGATGACAAACGCTATCAAGTCACCGTCAAACTTGGCGTAATGACTGACACGGGCGATTTGGAAGGACAAATCATTGAAACCAAACCTGTTCCCGAATTAACCCTTGAACAAATTGAAAACTGTTTGACAAAATTTGTCGGCGAATTAGCGCAAGTTCCCCCGATGTATTCGGCGTTAAAACACAACGGCAAAAAACTGTACGAATTGGCGCGAGATGGCATCACGATTGAGCGTGAACCGCGCCAGATTACAATTTATGAAATTAACTTGCTTGAATTCACGCCTGAAACGTTAACGCTCGATGTCGCTTGTTCAAAAGGCACTTACATTCGCTCACTCGCTGAAGACATTGGACATGATTTAGGTTGCGGCGGAACGGTTACGGCATTACGTCGAACCCAAGCGGGGCAATTCCATTTACAAGAAGCGAAAACAATTGAACAACTTAGCGCGATGACTTCAGAAGAATTACACGCGAGTTTGATTGCGGTTGATAAACCACTTGAGAATTTACAAGCCATTCATTTAACGTCGCAGCAAGCAACAGCGATTCGATACGGTCAAGCGATTGATTTTGAAACAAATGAAACCAAACAAAATGTGCGTTTATATGCAGAAAATGCATTTTTAGGTTTGGGCGAAATCGGATTAAATGCTAAACTAATCGTTGTTAGATTGTTCAATTTGAACAATTAACTTTTCAAGTTTCTACACCCTAACGTGGAAACGCTTTTTCCATTCACTGCCGAATAGGCAGCTTAGAAATAAACGTGGAAACTTTCATTTTATTTTTTACATTTTAATTTAGGGATTTATCCGCAATGCCATTTACAGCAGAACAAAAAAAAGCCGTCGTTGAAGCCTATCGTCAATCAGAAACTGACACAGGTTCACCAGAAGTACAAGTTGCCTTATTGACGGCTCACATTCAACATTTAGCTCCGCATTTTGCTGCACACAAAAAAGATAACCATTCACGTCGTGGCTTATTACGAATGGTAAATCAACGCCGCAAATTGCTTGATTATTTGAAGAATAAAGATTCAGCGCGTTATCGCGCGTTGATTGAACGCTTAGGGTTGCGTAAATAAGAAAACCTTTAAAAAACGGCACACTTAGTGCCGTTTTTTCTTTTAGAAAACAGTTCCATTTTAAACTCCCTTCAAATACAGGAAAGCTCAGAGTGAATCCTATTAGGAAACAATTTCAATACGGCGATCAAACCGTTACGCTCGAAACAGGTGAAATTGCTCGTCAAGCCGACGGCGCGGTAATGATTGATGTCGGCGGTACGTCGTTACTCGTCACAGTTGTTGGTAAAAAAGGTGCGGCAGGCAGCGACTTTTTCCCATTAACCGTAAATTATCAAGAAAAAGCCTACGCAGCAGGCAAAATTCCAGGTGGTTTTTTCAAACGTGAAGGTCGTCCTAGCGAACAAGAAACGTTAATTTCGCGTTTAATCGATCGCCCCATTCGTCCTTTATTTCCAGAAGGCTACACCAACGAAGTGCAAATTATTGCTACCGTGGTGTCTTTAAATCCTGAAGTTGATACTGAGATTCCTGCCATTCTTGGCGCATCGGCGGCATTGGCTATTTCAGGTTTGCCCTTTAATGGTCCAATTGGCGCGGCAAATGTGGGTTATAAAGATGGTCAGTATTTGCTTAATGCGTCGCCTGAAGCCTTAAAAGAATCTGATTTAATTTTAGTGGTGGCAGGTACGGCACATGCAGTTTTGATGGTGGAATCAGAAGCGAAATGTTTATCTGAAGAAGTTATGCTCGGTGCGGTGTTGTTTGGTCATGAGCAAATGCAAACAGCGATTAACGCCATTAACGAATTTGCAGAGGCGGTTAATCGCGCTCCTATTGAGTGGATTGCACCAGAACCAAATTACGAATTAAATCGATTAGTTGTTAATGAAATTGAAGCAGCGGTAAAAGAAGCTTATTCGATTCCTGAAAAATTGGTGCGTCAAGAACGTTTAAGCGAAATTCGCAAAGCAATTATTGCAAAATTAACTGCTGAAAATGAAACCTACGAAGAAGCGGCGATTAAAACCATTATTGAACAATTGGAATATGACATTGTTCGCAGCGCAATTTTAAATGACGCTCAACGTATCGATGGTCGCCCGTTAGATCAAGTTCGTCCGATTAGTGTTCGCACAGGCGTTTTGCCACGCACACACGGTTCAGCACTCTTCACACGCGGGGAAACACAAGCGTTAGTCGTTGCAACTTTGGGAACTGCTCGTGACGCGCAAGTAATTGATTCACTTGCTGGTGAATACAAAGAACCTTTTATGTTGCATTACAACTTCCCTCCATACAGCGTTGGCGAAACAGGTTTTGTTGGTTCACCAAAACGCCGCGAAATCGGTCATGGACGTTTAGCAAAACGTGGTGTGCTTGCCGTATTGCCAAACATGGAAGAATTCCCGTATTCGATTCGCGTGGTGTCTGAAATTACCGAATCAAATGGTTCAAGTTCAATGGCTTCGGTTTGTGGTAGCAGTTTGGCGTTGATGGATGCAGGCGTACCATTATCTGCACCTGTTGCGGGTATCGCGATGGGCTTGATTAAAGAAGGCGACCGTTTTGCGGTACTTTCTGACATCATGGGCGACGAAGACCATTTGGGCGACATGGATTTTAAAGTTGCAGGTTCGCAGCAAGGCATCACCGCGTTGCAAATGGACATTAAAATTCAAGGTATTACTGCTGAAATTATGAAAACCGCGCTTGAACAAGCAAAAGCGGGACGTTTACATATTTTAGGCGAAATGAATAAAGCATTAGCGGCTTCTCGCACCGAAATGTCTGATTTTGCGCCGCGTATCATTACATTTAAAATTGACCCAAGCAAAATCCGTGAAGTGATTGGCAAAGGTGGCGCAACCATTCGCAGCATTGTTGAATTAACAGGTGCAGCCGTTGATTTAACTGATGACGGGATTGTAAAAATTGCCTCTGTTGATAAAGCCGCTGGTGAAGAAGCTAAACGTTTAATTTTAGAAATCACCGCTGAAGTTGAAGTTGGCAAAATTTACGAAGGTAAAGTCATTAGATTGATGGATTTCGGCGCATTTGTAGCCATTATGCCAGGCAAAGACGGCTTAGTTCACATTTCGCAAATTTCTGATGAGCGTGTCGAAAAAGTTAGCGACCGTTTAAAAGAAGGGGATGTGGTTAAAGTGAAAGTTTTAGAAATCGACAAACAAGGTCGTGTGCGTTTAAGTATTAAAGAAGCCATTAAAGAACTTGAAGACGTGCTAGCCATGCCGTAACAACTGCTTTTTTACGCAAATAAAAAAGGTTGCCATGTTTAACGCGGCAACCTTTTTTGCGTTTATTAACCAGCAAAATAATTTTGTAAAAATTGCTCAAATGGCAACTGTGGCGCGGCTTCTAATTCACGTTGTTTTTCATGTGATTGCACGGCAAGTTTTTTAAATTCTTGACGTACATTTTCATCAAGCGATTGTGAACTAAAAAATTTCGCCAGTTGTTCGGATTGATTAACCGTAAAACAAGAAAAAGGTTTTTCTGCCATTTGCATTGCTTCAAGCATTTTTGCTGAGGGGGTTAAATCAGGATTTTCAACCAGTTCACGTTGCAAATTCAAACTTTGCAAATACGGTGAATTCGTTTCTGTTGAATCTAATGCTTCGCAAATCGGTTGCATTGAATTCAAAATATCTCGCGCCCAATTTTGCAAAGTAATTGTTTCCCCATTTCGAACCAGTTCAACACCGGGTTTGCGCCCCGAATTTGCCACAATTAACTGATTGGTATTGTTAATTTTTAATTCTTCAGCATTTATTTCAGGACTGTCTGTTAATAAACACGTCAAAAGTAACGCCTCAATAAATCGCGCCGTCGATTCATCAATGCCTAACGGGTGAAATGGATTCAAATCTAACGCCCGCATTTCTACATATTCCACGCCGCCACGTTTTAACGCGGCAGTCGGTTTTTCACCTGAACGCGCAATTTGTTTCGGGCGCATGATGCTGTAAAACTCGTTTTCAATTTGCAAAATGTTCGCGTTGAGTTGTTTATATTCGCCATTCACGCATACGCCAATTTTTTCGTAATCAGGGTAGGGTGTGCTAATTGCAGCACTTAAACTTTTTACATAACCTGCAATTGAATTGTAATCAATCAGTAGATTCGCTTGATTTTTGCTTTTATAACCAATATCGCTCATTCGCAAAGACGTTGCGTAAGGATGAAACAGCGTGCCATTGTCGAATTCTTCAAATTGAGCCATCAGAGCTGGACGGCTTTTGAAAAAGTTTTTACAAATTGCAGGCGATGCACCAAATAAATATAAAATCAACCAACCAATACGTTGAAAATTGCGAATCAAACCAAAGTACGCTGCATTTTTGAAATCTGAAAAGGATTGTGTTTTATTTGATTTTTCATGCAAAAATTCCCACAATTTCACAGGCACAGAATAATTAAAATGAATCCCCGCGATTGCCTGCATGGTGCGTCCGTAACGATGCCAAAGCCCATGGCGATAAACGTGTTTCATCCGCCCAATGTTTGAGGTGCCATATTCAGCAATACGAATGCTTTCATCCCCATCAATGCCGCAAGGCATACTCGCACACAATAATTGTTCATTTTCTAAATTTTCATATACAAATTGATGAATATGTTGCAACGTTTTCAGCGTGTCACAAATATCAGCAAAGGCAGGCGTAATCAGTTCAATTAACGCTTCAGAATAATCAGTGGTAATTTGCGGATGCGTGAGCGTTGAACCTAAAGCGTGTGGGTGGGTGGTTTGAGAAATAAAACCTTGTGAATTGATGCGAAGGCTTTCTTTTTCAATACCTTTTAAACCGCCGCTGAGTAAATTTGGATTATCTTTGAGCCAATTTGTCATGAAAATTAAGGAATGAAGTGGTAAATGCGCCGCATTATACGCGAAAAAATAAGTAAGAATTACCTTGTGTTGGCAGACATTTAATTTGTTTTACTTTAAATTTTGCACTTTTTAATCGCTAAATAATCAGTCGTATTTAATCGTTGTTTGTTAAGATGTGTCTTACAAATTTACGGTGCTTTTTTGTTCTTATTCGTTTAAAAATTACATATGAATACGGTTCTTATCATCGACGACAATCCCCACGATGTTCGCCTATTAGGGGCAGCATTGAGTCATAAAAAAAACTTCCACATTATTTTTAGTCTTAATGGTTTGGAAGGATTTAAAAATGCTTGTGAAACGCGCCCTGATTTAATTTTACTTGATCGCATGATGCCTGAAATGGATGGTTTAAAAGTGTGTCGATTACTCAAAAATGATCAACGTACCGCCCATATTCCCGTCATTTTTTTAACCGCGATGGAAAGCATTGAAGACAAAGTTGAAGGTTTTAAATTAGGTGCGTGCGATTACATTACAAAACCGTGTCATCCCGAGGAACTGATGATGCGAATTCGCACCCACATTGATTTGCATCAACGGTTATCAAATCCTTCTGTTGAACAGCTTCATCAAATACAAAACATTCCTGAGCATACGGAGAATTTAAGTCGCCCTGAAATGCGTGTTAAAAAAGCGCAAGCTCTTTATTTACAAGATTTAACGGTAAATTTATCGCTAACAGAAACGGCTAAAAAAATTGGTACTCACGCGCGGCAACTTTCAGATGATTTTAAAAACGTCACAGGTAAGCATATTCAACATTGGTTGCAAGAGCAGCGCATGGAACAAGCGTGTCATTTGTTATTAAAAACAGAAATTGACATTTCGCGTGTTGCAGAAGATGTGGGTTATACCTCTGTTGCGACTTTTTCAAATACATTTCGTGATTATTTTGGAATGCCACCAAAAGAATATCGCCGTTTGCTAGGTTTGAGCGACGACATCTAAATTCCCTACACTTTAGAATAAAAATGACCGCAGGTTCGAATAAGCACGAATTTATCAAGTATCTATAATTACTGCCGACAACCCTAAGTTCAGATTTGGTTTTTTGATAACATTTTTTGGAGATGACAATGATTGTTTATGACGGAAAAGAGTATCAAGACAATGAGTCCATTGATTGGGATACGGCAGTGAGGGTGGGTGGTATGTATTTTCATCATGCACGGCAATTGGGTTTGCCAATGCCTCCAGCGTGTTTTGTATTCGTTGATAATTGTTCATGGAATTCAGCTCAGGGTTTAATTGTGGGTTGGTATTCGGCATTGTTACATGCTTCATATTTGGACAATGTGTTTAAGAAAGATGCTTGTCTTAGACGTGGTGAGTTAGGTTTTTAACTAGCTAAAAGTGGAAGGTATGACAATGTTGACAAAACGCGAGTACAAAGAGCTTTATCTTCTACATTACAAAAAAGCAGCACTTGGGAATGTGGAGTCGCAGTTTAAATTGGGTGAGTTTTATGAACACGGTCGTGGTGTTTTGAAAGATTACAAACTCGCGCAGTTTTGGTACCGCAAAGCTGCCGACGGCGATCATCCTTTGGCACTGTTAAATTTGAATTGGGTACGCTTAAAAGAATTGGGCGTTGGTCGTAATGAAGGGCAGTTGACTTTGTTTGCTGATTGCACACCAAGTTGTCGTAAATATGAGTCAAGTTGCCGTTGCTTGATGCGAATATCAGGTGATTGTGCAGACGAGAAATTTACCCTAGATGCGGCAAATTTAGATTTTTTACATGTTAGTAAGCCATTCGAGCTGCAAGCATAGGTGAAGACGGTGTGCGATCAAAAATGACCGTCCGATTTTGATGACTGGCAAATGGGGATTTGTGATAAGTTTTCAAACAAAATCAGGCGGTTATTTTTGTTCTTACCTCGCGCAAAAAGGTGTTTTTCGTTTTATAAGGAAATCTTTTAAAAAAGATTTCCTTTTTTTATGTAAAAAAAGATTACAGCTCTTTTGCAAGTCGCAAATGTAAACCGCTAAAACTGCCGTTACTCATTAAAACAATGTGACAATTTTGCTGAATTTCATTTTTTATCCGCGCGACGACTTCATCTAATGTTTGATAAACCACAGTATTATTTGCCATTGTCAATGCACTATGCGAATCAGGTTGGTAAATAATGGCAAGATCAGCGGCTCGTAACGAGGCAGCTAACGTATGTTGATGCACACCCAAACGCATGGTATTTGAACGCGGTTCAACCAACGCGATAATTTTTGCCCCGCCAACATGTTGCCGTAGCCCATCTAAAGTGGTTGCAATCGCTGTTGGATGATGGGCGAAATCATCATAAATCGTCACACCGTTTTTGTTGGCAATCACTTCCATACGTCGTTTGACATTTTGAAATTGTGTAAGTGCGTGAATAGCATCTTTAGGTAAAATGCCTACATGATACGCGGCAGCCATTGCAGCTAACGCATTTCTCACATTGTGTTCACCTGTTAAATTCCAGCGAATTTCACCTTGCCAATGCACACCTAAATATATCGAAAAATGACTGCCATCACTTGTCAGTAAATCGGCATTCCATGTTCCTTGCCCTTGAATGCTCGTGTAAGTTACGGGAGTCCAGCAACCTAACGCTAAGGTTTCTTCCAATGCCAAATCATTTTCGGGTGCAATCAATAAACCCTCGCTTGGCACGGTGCGAATGAAATGATGAAACTGTTTTTGAATTGCCGCTAAATCGGGAAAAATATCCGCATGGTCATATTCCAAATTGTTCAAAATAGCAGTGCGTGGTCGGTAATGAATAAATTTTGAACGCTTATCGAAAAATGCTGAGTCATATTCATCCGCTTCGATGACAAAAAAATTTGCATTGGTTAAACGTGCAGAAATGCCAAAATTTAATGGAATTCCCCCGATTAAAAAACTGGGATTGTAGCCACAAGATTCTAAAATCCACGCGAGCATACTGCTAGTTGTCGTTTTCCCATGTGTACCTGCCACAGCAAGTACCCATTTATTTTGCAGCACATTTTCAGCTAACCACTGTGCGCCGCTGGTGTAACACAAGTTTTGATTTAAAACGGCTTCAACTTCGGGATTACCGCGTGAAAGGGCGTTACCAATAATCACCAAATCAGGTTTATCGTCTAAATTTTCAGCGCAATAACCTTCTTTGAGAATAATGCCTTGTTGCCTTAACTGATCACTCATCGGCGGATAAACATTTTGATCCGAACCACTCACTTCATGTCCGAGTTGTTTAGCAAGCACCGCAAGTCCTGCCATAAAAGTACCGCAAATACCTAAAAGATGAATACGCATAATTTTTTAATTAACTCGTGGTTTAAGTTTTGAATGAGGATCTGGCGGCGGTTTAGGCGCGTGTTTTAAAGTCGGTTTATTGCTAGGTCGTGGCGCATGTTCAACAGGTTTATCATTATTAGGTTTAGATAAATTTACATCGTAATGTGAAGGCACAGTTTTTGCCCATCTATCGTTCAAAATGAATTCTTCAAGCCAAAGTACACCAGAAATATAAGGGATAGCGCGACGACGTGCGGCAACTAATTCTTCATTAGTAATTTCTAATTCGTTGCCAATGATGACCAATTCGGGATTATCGTCTAAGTTTGCCACACTAAATCCTTCTTTTAATGTCACGCCAGCTTCAGTGAGTTGTTTGCGTGTTGGCAAATCAAAACAGCTATCCGAACCTGAAACTTGATGCCCTGCCTGTCTTGCAAGAATAGCAAGTCCTTTCATAAAAGTTGTTGCTACGCCAATAATGTGCATTTTCATTGCTCATTCTCCTTGCGTTATTACCGTCTTTTCTTAGGTTTCTCAGCTTCTGCTGCGGCAGCTTCTTCAGCTGCTTTTTTAGCGGCGAGTTCTTCAGCAGTAGGTTCAGGTGGGGGAGGGGGTTCTGCACCTTTTGCGCCAGCGGCTTCAAGTAACTGTACGATATTTTCATTACTCATTTTTTTTGCCCGTTCTAAAATTGGCACATTTTGCGCGTCTTGCACGTTCACATTCGCGCCTGCCTTGATAAGCAAATTGACAATTTCTTCATCACCAAAAATCAGCGCATCCATTAACGCAGTATTGCCTGCTTTATCGATGATATTAGTATCTGCGCCATAAGCGAGCAACGTTTTCACACTGCGTAAATTGCCACTAAAACACGCAGCCATCAGCGCGGTGCGTCCGCCTGCATTTTGCGTGTTCACGTCAACGCCTTGATTAAGCAAGGTAATAACGCGCTCTTCTTTACCATTCATTGCCGCAAGAAATAAGTCTTTGCCATCGTCTGCTGCATAAAGCTGTGGCGAGGTGGCAAGTAGTAACATCATCAGGTAATTTTTATACTTCATAAGGAATCGCTGCCTGCGTTTGAGGAAATTTAGGATAAAATGCAAAAAATATCAGTTAAACCAATGGAATTTTGCCAACTTATTTTTTATGAATGAAGATCATAATATCAACATCACAGCTAATGCGTTTTTTGTCGAAAGTGAATCAGATGTAACGCAAAGTCGCTATATCTTTGCCTATACTATCACTATCACCAATAAGGGCAAAAGAGCCGCGCAGTTATTAAAGCGGCATTGGATTTTAACTAATGCAAACGGCAAGGTCGATGAAATTACTGGTGAAGGGGTTGTGGGTTTAAAACCGCTCATTCATGCAGGCGAAGGTTTTCGTTACACCAGCAGTGCGTTACTTGAAACCGATGTCGGGATTATGCAAGGTTATTACACTTTTCGTGACGATACAGGTGAAATGTTTAACGCGCAAATCGAGCCGTTCACACTGTCAATTCCCAGAACTTTGCATTGATTTATGGCTATTTACGCAATCGGTGACATTCAAGGTTGTTTTGACGAATTACAGCTGCTGCTCAAAAAAATTAAGTTCAACGAAAAAAATGATCAACTCTGGTTTGTCGGGGATTTGGTCAATCGTGGTGCGAAATCGCTCGAAACTTTACGTTTTATTAAACAGTTAGGAAATTGCGCCGTTACCGTTTTAGGAAATCACGATGTTCATTTACTAGTTGCCGCGTATTTTCCAGAACGTGTGAAACATAAAGATACGATTCGCGCCATTTTCGACGAGCCAGATTGTGAGGAATTGCTAACTTGGCTGCGAAATAGACCGTTATTTCATTACGATGAGAATTTAAAAATCGGTCTACTTCATGCAGGTTTACCACCACAATGGGACTTAGCACAAACGCAAAAAATGGCGCGATTAGGTGAAAAGGCGTTGCAAGCCAATGATAAACATTTTCTCGCGCAACTTTACGGTGATTTGCCGAATCTGTGGACAGAAAAATTAACAGGTATCGAACAACTACGTTTTATTTTCAATTGTTTTACGCGAATGCGTTTTTGCAATGAAAATGGGCAATTAGATTTTGTTTTCAACGGTAATTTAGGTTCACAACCATCAAATTTGCAGCCTTGGTTTTCCTTGCCACATCGTAAAACAGCAAATTTAAAATTGATTTTCGGACATTGGGCAGCGTTAGGTTTTCATCAAGAAAATAATTGTTTTGGAATTGATACGGGTTGCGTTTGGGGCAATGAATTAACCGCGTTACGTTTAGACAACGGCAAATTTGAGCGATTTAGTGTGCAAGCGTTTTAGCAAAATTTCAGAATTTTTGAACCACGAGGAGATAAAAAATGAGCCGTCCAAATTACCAATTCAATTATTTTAGCGAGGTCGAATATCTTGAATTTGAAGAAAATAGCTTAACAAAACATGAATACTTTGATGGTGAAGTGTTTGCGATGGCTGGAGGAAGCATGAATCATCAACTGTTAACAGGTAATGTGTTTGCAAAATTTCATGCACATTTAAATGGCACGCCGTGTTTAACTTTTAGCGCAGACATGAAAGTGCGTGCGGATAACGGCAACAAATACTTTTATCCAGATGTAGTAGTTACTTGCGAAAAAGAAGGTAGAACACAGCACTTCATCAATTCGCCACGTTTGATTATTGAAGTGTTATCAAAGTCTACTCGCAAATTCGACCAAGATTTAAAACGCCAAATTTATCAAACGATTCCAACGCTTGAAGAATACGTTTTAATTGAACAAGACAGTGTTGAAATTCAAGTTTTCCGCAAAGCGCAAGGCTGGCAATCAAATTATTACTACATCGATGACGATATTACTTTTACATCGATTGATTTAACTTTACCTGTTTTAGAAATTTATCAGCGGGTTGAAAATGATGATATGCGCGAATTTTTGCAATCACGCTCAGAAAATAAAACGACCTAAACATGAGCAAATTCGCCCTTTTTTTATGCCTTTTTTGTGTACTAATTTCACAAAGTTTCGCACAACCTGTGATTTTAAATGCAAATGAAAGCCCCCCATATTGGTCTAAAAAATTGCTGTATAACGGTTTTGGTGGCGAGTTAATCAATGCAATTTCACAAGCAGGCGGATTAGAATCACAAATTGAAATTAAACCGCTCAAACGCTTGATTGAAGATACAACGAATAACGATTTAGGTAATCCCATTTTTTATATTCAAAATCAAGATTTTGCTGCAATTATTCCTATTGCAATTTCACAAGTCGCGCTTTATTACTACGATCCGCAACATACAAAAAATATCCGTTTCACGTCACTTAGTGATTTACGCGGTTTTCGCATTGGCGCGTTGTCAGGAACTGTGACAAATAAAGCTATGTTTGAACAACTCGGCATCGCTTTTGAAACTAGTTATTCTCAAGAATCATTATTTAAAAAATTACAGCATAGACGACTAGATTTTGTTTTGGAACTCGATTTAGTTGGGCAGCAAACGATTGTGCGGAATTTTGCCGCTGAACGAAAAAATTTTGTCGCCATTCCTTTGCCTAAATCCGTTTCACCGATTGCGATTATGCTCGATAAAAATTACCCAGATGTAGACAACATTGCACAACGTTACAGAAAAGGTTTAGAAAAAATTATTCAAAACGGACAATACGCTGAAATTCTCAATTTACGTTATTACCCAGAGCAACCACCGACTAATTGGCTCAAAGAACTCAAGCGTTTTACTCGTCTTTATCAAACAACACCGTGATTGCTATGCGAAGTATCAAAACAAAAATTATTCTTTCTTTGCTAATTGTTGTCCTTAGTGTTTTGGGTTTATATGAAATTAACAGTTATTTCAATACAAAAGACCGTCTTTACAGTGAATTAAATGCAGATGCAGATAGACAAATTAAACGTTTATCAGAAGGTTTAGTGTTGCCATTTTGGGAAATGGATGAAGCATGGCAACTCAAAGTCATTAGCATTGAAATGATGAGAAAAGATGTTTATGCCGTCACAGTCACAGATGATAAAGCGCAAACACGCGGCAAAATTCGTGAAGAACGCTGGCAAATTGTAGTTACTAATCAAAGCGATGTGCCAGGAGACAATTTAATTGCACGGCACAGCGATATTTTTCACAACGATGAGCAAATTGGCACGGTAAGTTTGTATTTAAGTTCACGTTTTTTAGAAGAGCAATTGTATCAAGAAGCCCAGCATCGAATTTTTTCGCTAATTGGTTTGAGCTTTGCAATCATTGTTTCACTCGTGCTTATTCTCAATTACATCGTCACACTTCCGCTACAAAAAATTTTGCACGAGGTGAATGCAATTCGACATGGTGATTATTCAACGCAACTCGATTTAAAACAACAAGACGAAATTGGCAGATTGATGGTAGGTATTGTTGAAATGAAAGCCGCTATTCAAGCGCGTGAACGCGAAATTTTAACTTCAGAACACGATTACCGCGTTTTAAATGAAAATCTTGAACAACGTGTTGCTGATCGCACCGTTGCATTAGAAATCAACAATCAACATTTACAAGAAGTTAGTTTAGAACTTGAAAAAACGAAAGATAAAGCCGAAGCGGCCAATCGAGCAAAAAGCGTGTTTTTAGCCAATATGAGCCATGAATTACGCACACCGATGAATGCGGTTTTGGGTTTTTCACAACTGATGCAAAAAGATGTCTCGCTCACGCCTTTACAACGCGAAAACCTCAATATCATCAATAACAGCGGACGGCATTTACTCGAATTGATTAACGATATTTTAGACATGGCAAAAATCGAAGCTGGGCGAGTTGTCATTGAAAATTCTTGTTTTGATTTAGGAATGCTGGTGCGTGATACGATTGAAATGATGCACGAACGCGCTGAAGTGAAAGGCTTAGAATTATTTTTTGATCAATCGTCAAATTTTCCGCGTTTTGTGAGCATGGATGAATCAAAATTGCGCCAAGTGTTGCTGAATTTAATTAGTAATGCCGTGAAATACACAAAAAAAGGAAGTGTGCGAGTGATTTTGAATGCTGAAAATGCTGAAAAT